>ERZ506469.1-NODE-1-length-242963-cov-7.10594_pt1 | contig 242963 bp, 246 predicted proteins | sample MGYA00512386_ERZ506469 | MGnify/ENA metagenome assembly ERZ506469 | reverse complement strand
GTGTGCTCTTCCGATCTGCCTGTTCTTCTGCTTTCTGAGAAAGAATATTCCGAATTTCCCGTTGAATAGAAGGGGCAATCAAGCGTTTGTAAGCATCTTCAACGGCCGATTGGATTTCTTCTTGAAACAAAGATGACTTTTTATGAGTAACCCGATCGGTTAAATAAAGAATATCCCGTTCCGGTTGAAGTTCTACCGAAACCGTAATAACGTCTTCTTTTTCCGCCCGGTTCAAGGCCAAGATTCGGTGTGGTTTGATATAGGCAATGGGTTCACTGCAATCGTAATAATTCTTGTATTTTTCCTCTATATCCAAATCGTTTTTCTTTTTCTTCGAGGATATTGTTCCGTATTTTAACGCTTTATCCCGAATGTATTTACGGTAATCCGCTTGATCGGAAATTTTTTCGGCTACAATGTATTTGGCTTGTTCGATCGCTTCTTCAACGGTTTTTATCCGATCATTTAAAAACGGTTTTACGATGTTTTCTTTATCGCCGGTTTTCCTTAATTCAAGCATAATCACCGCAAGCGGCTCCAATCCGAGCGCAATGGCTTCGGTCGCTTTGGTTTTCTTTTTTTCTTTATAAGGCCGATAAAGATCTTCCAGTTCGATTAATTTGGAAGCGGCCTCTATTTTTTTTGAAATCTCATCGGTCAACAAACCTTTTTCGTCGATCAACCGTTTGATGTCTTCTTTTTTCTTTTTCAAAGAAAGCGCATATTGATACGCTTTCGAAATTTGCCGGATTTGTTCTTCGTTTAAAGCACCGGTTGCTTCTTTGCGGTAACGAGCAATGAATGCCACCGTTTTGTCTTCGGAAAGAAGCGTCAAAACCGCTTGAATCTGTGCTTGTTTCAGATGAAGCGACTGTTGTAATTCCAATAAAATCGTTTCGTTTAATTCCATCGTTTTTCTCCTAAAAAGAAAACTCTCCGAAAAGAGAGTTTTTTATGCTGTCAAACCATCGATGTATAAAATCGAGTTGGGGATCGTCGTTGAAATAATTTCAACCATCATAGATGTGGAAATGGTCCGTTCTCTTGAACTGCCGTCTTGCTGGATCGTTACCGTACTTTTGTATTCTCCTTCTTGATTGTAACAAAAAACCGGTGTATAGGTATCCTGACTTTCGGAACAAAGGGCTCCAAACAGCTCATCGGATAAAATTCCCTCATTGACCGAACTATCCACATCGACATCGACGATAAACAATTCGATGTTTACGCCTCTTTGTTTTGCTTCGTTGATTTCATACTGAAGATCGGCCAATCGAGTAATCAACGTCGTATAATCTTTATTATAATGATCTTCATCTTTTTCATCGGCATAAAAAGCCGAACCGTCATAAGCAAACACAAACATATGTTCCACTTTATCTTCGTCGATATAGCGTTTTAACGTTTGATAGTTTTCTTTTACAAATGTCACTTCTTTTCCGTCGGTCGTCAATACCGGGTCTGTAAAATAGATCTTGTCCGAAACATAGTCGTCATCTGCTTTAAGACCGAAATACAATCCCAATCCAACACTTAATCCAATCACGATCAAAGCGATTGTAACAATTATTGCAATCACTGCGTTTTTACTTAATTTTGTTTCTTTTTTCTGATTTTTCGTACTTGCGCGCGAAACCTTTCTAACTGCTCTTGCCAAGACTGATTCCTCCTCAATAAAACGTCTTCTATATTATAAACCAAAATCCAAGGAACTTCAAGAAAAACCCTTATTATTCTTTTACGGATTTGATATCGCAACAAAAAAACATCTGCCTCAAAAAGACAGATGCTCCTTTATTTTATACCAACGTAATGGCCCCGGCCACATCCAAGTATTCTTCGGTTGTCAAACTGTTCGAATAAATGGCTATTTCGTAATTTCCCAAAAAGTATTTCATCGTATTTTCATTGAAGAAACACAAGCCGCCTTCTAAGAAATCAATGGATTGGTAACATTCCAACGGAATCACTTCCGAATAAGTTTGAGCTTCTTGAACGATGATCGTATAAGGTTTACTGCCGCTGTAACAAAGGATTGTTACATTATCTTTGGTTGTCGAGGATTCCAACTGATTGCCTTCGATCTCGTAACCGGCTGTAACGGCGATATCGGCGGTTTCTTCGTCTTTACCGGTACTGTCTTCCTGTTCGGTTAAGTATTTCTTTTCATTGAAATGATCTTTGGAAAGTGAATTGTTCGGTGTGAAAGAGTCGAAATCCACTTCAATAACCGGATCGCCTTTATCGTTTAAAAACAATGTTTTTTGCGGTTTCAGATCGTCGGCTTTGCAAAGATATTGCATCTTGGTCGCATTTTGATTGGTTTTGTGTGTGATGGCACATTCAATCTTGATATTGCTGTTTTCCTGAATTCCGCTTGCTGCTTGATCCGCTTTGATATCTTTGCAAATGGCTTCCAGCAAATAAGCATGCGAACTGTTTAACGGCCAATCACTGTCAAATTTGAATTGTTTGTTTAAGGACGGTGTCAGTACGTAAACGCCATTATCGTTTTTGATAATCAACTGTTCGTTATTATCCTGACTGGTAAAACTTACCTTATAATAACTCGGGGATAAGTAGTCTACTCCAACACGAATCGAAACATTTTTATCCGACCGATGAATGGTCATCGTCGAAGTCAAAGAATACGATTTCAGTTCCGATAAATACGTTGTAACCCGCGTCAACTCATCGGCTGTTTCTTTCTTAGAACAACCGGAAAACAACAACATTAAACATAACATTAGTACACTCAATATTTTTTTCATTTTTCCACCCATCTTCATAATCACTTAATGTTATGCGGTATTTTGCGAACCTATGCATAAGAAACTTACTTTTGAGAAAAACTACTAGATAAAGGAGGAATTGAATATGTCAGTTATACAAAAAATAGCCCTCGTATTTACCATCATCGGTGGTATCGCTTGGGCTATTGTCGGTATCTTTAATTTTAATGTTGTAACATGGGCATTCCAACCGGGCAGCATAACCACAAGAGTTATCTATGTTTTCATCGGTCTTTGTTCGTTGTTCAATATAGCCTTGTTGTTTATGCGAAACCGTCATACAATTATGGAAGACTGATTACCACTGCGACACTGTAATTGACGGTATGCGTAATACTTAAACGGAGTTCTGTTTCAATAGATTCTACTTGAAGAAAAGGAGCTCCGTTTTTATCATTTAAAACCGTTATTTTTTGAAAGGATATTTTTTTCTTCAAGCATTTGATAACGGCTTCTTTGGCTGCAAAACGGGAAGCAACGTATTCGATTCGCCGTTTGGCAGAAGTAATCGTTTCTAAAACAGCTTGTTCTTTAGGAGAAAGGACATATCGTATAAAACGTTCTTCTTCAAAGCGTGAATCCTGATGTTCTACCAAATCAATTCCTATTTCCATGATGCTTCCTTCCGTTTGTTTTCATGTTGTTGTGCGATTTCTTTTATTTTGCGAAACCGATGGTTCAAACCCGATTTTGTAATCGATTCATCATAATTTTGGTTGATAATCGCAATCAATTCCGAAAAAGACGCTTCGGGATTTTCTTTACGTACTTTCATCACCAATAACAATTTCGGATCCAATTTTTCAAGCGGATAATAGTATTCCAAATATTTGATATATTTCAATTGTTCTTTGGCGGTTTGATTTGTTTTTTGCTGATTGGCCACATCGATATTCATCAAGCGATTGATATTGGCTGCCAAATTGCGTTTGATAATCACATTTTCAAATTCGTTCATGCTGACATTGGCCCCCAAATACCGCAGAAAATCCACAATGGCATCTTTTTCTTTAATATAGACGATCAAATCATTGCGGCGCTTGCTGATTCTGGCATTGAGCGAAAAAGCATTCATACAGCGTTGCAAAAACAACGCTTCGGTTTCCTTAGCGGCCGCAATTTCCAAATGATAGTTGGAAGTAGATGGGTTATTGACCGTTCCTTTGACTAAAAAGGCCCCTCTTAAATACGCGATCATCTGCATGGGATCCGCCAAAATGGCCTCTTTATTTGGTGGAAAATCCTCCAACAGGTGCACGGCTTCGGCAATCGTCAACGCCTCTTGTTCGATCATACACGTATAGATCGTCGAATGATGCAATTTCTGCATGGTTCTGGAAAACATTTGATACGTCGCTTCACTGTACAATTCTTTCAAATACATTAGAAAATGTCTGAAGACCATGGATGAGGAGGTAGAAAAAACAATTCTTAAAACAGGGGAAACAAGAACTTCCCCTCCGAACCGTAACATGGCGACAAATTCGGTGGAATGCAGTTTTTTTTCGCTGTTGTACGTTAAAATATCTTCTTTGACATCAGTTGAAAAACTCATTTTCTACTCCGTTAAAATAGGCAGCAAATCCGCCAGATTTTTAATGGTATACGTCGGAGAAGCCGCCAAAATCTGCTCTTTTCTTTTCGAATATAAAACACCGACGGTGTCGATTCCCGCTGCCTTACCGGCCTCAATATCCCCTACGCCGTCTCCGACGTACAAGGCCTTTTTACTGCCGCAGGCCGCAAGCGCCATCTTGATTCCTTCCGGGTCGGGTTTGGGATGCGTTACTTCTTCTTCTCCGATAATGATTTCCATATAAGGCAACATCCCGAACAAATCCAGTCCATGTTCAACCAAATCTTTCTTTTTGGAAGATACCACACCGACGTGGTATCCTTTTTTAGAAAGCGTTCGAATCAAAGCCTTTGCTCCTGGAAAAGCCGTAACCATTTCGTCGTGGGCTTCCACATTAAACGAACGGTAATACGCAATCATTTCGGCGATTTCCGTTTCATCGTCGCTGTATCTGGAAAACGTCTGTTTTAACGAAGGGCCGAAAAAAGAATCCAATTCCTCATCACTTAACCGCAAGGTTGGGCGGAAGTGTTCAAAGGTGTGAATAAAACTGCGGTCGATCAATTCCTTGGTATTTAAAAGCGTTCCGTCCAAATCGAAAAGAACGGTATCGTAACGATTTTCCCGAATTTCCTTTAACAGCGATAAATACGAAGTCTTCGGACCGAAAAAACGCTTCACAACCAAAAAGGCGATTCCCCCTACGATAAACAAAACACTGAATAAAATCGAAACCGGCACATTTCCGACCATTAAAATTTCATCGGCACCGCTTTTTCCACGTAAAATTTCCGTGAAAATCCGAACGCCGCCGTACCAGATCATATAAAGACCGATCAAATCGCCGCTTTGGAGTTTTTTGGATTTTCTCCTAAGGACAAACATGACAATCAATCCAAGCAAATTCAACAGTGATTCATATAAAAACGTCGGATGATAATACGGACCGTTTTCGGGAATTCGCATATTTTCCGTAATAAAACTGGGAAGTAATGCCTCAAACAAATCGGTATTGACCACTTTCGGGCCATATAGTTCGTGATTGAAGAAATTACCCCAGCGACCGCAGATCTGACCGATTAAAAAACCGGGTGCGACCACATCCAAAATCCGATATAACGATATTTTTCTAAAACGGCAATACAGATAGATGGCAATCAAAGAAGCAAGAACTCCGCCTTGAATGGCCAATCCCGATAAACCGACAAACTGTCCGTTGGAATTAAAACCGATCACTTCCATAAAAGAATGAAAGTGGCTTAAATTAAACAGGACATACCACAGTCTGGCCCCGATGATCGCGCATGGCAATACAATGACCAGTCCGGTATAAATATAATCGCTTGGAATACCGATTTTTTTCCCTTCGCGAACGCCGGCAACAACCGCTAAAACAATTCCGATTAAAATGCAAACGGCATACCAATGGATCGTCAAACCGAATAAATCAAACGAGGATGATACATAATTAATCATCTTCTTTGCCACCTCCTGATGCCTTTGAATCCACTTTATTAATAAATTCCATCGCCGCAAAATGACCCATCCGTTTTAATTTTTCGTTCATAGCCGCCGATTCGACCAAAAGCGAAACCGTCCGACCGGGTAAAACCGGAATGGTTATTTTCGTGATTTCGGTATTAAAGTATTTGATTTTTTCCTCATCCAGTCCCAATCGATCGTAGTATTTGTCTTCATTCCAAGCCTCCAGTTCCACAACCAAACTCAAATTTTTGCGGACACGATACGCACCTGCCCCAAACATCGTGACCACATCGACAATACCGATTCCTCTGATCTCCATATATCGCTTTAAAATATCCGGAGCCGTACCGATCAAGTTTCCCGGTTCTTTTTCGATGATTTCAACTAGATCATCGGCAATCAACTGATGACCGCGCTTGATCAAATCCAAAGAAGTTTCCGATTTACCGATCCCGCTTTTTCCGATAATCATCGTTCCCATCCCGTTGATATCCAAAAACGTTCCGTGAACCGAAATGGAGGAAGCCAAATGATCTTGAAGATAATTGTAAAGTTTAGAAGATGTCGGAGTTGTCCGCAAGTGGCTTCTAAGCAAGCATATACCGAATTCTTCCGACAGTTGTTTGAAAAAATCCGGAATTACGACATTGACGCTTAAGACAATACACGGCGGCGACATCTCATAAATCTTCCGAACGTGTTCATAGGCTTTTTTTGAATCTTGACGGTTTAAAAATTTCGCTTCTTTCGATCCGACCAACTGAACGCGGGTAGCATCAAAATAATCGAAAAAACCGGCAAATTCCAAGCCCGGTCTTGCGATCATATCTTCCGTACAATGGCGTTTCAATCCTTTTTCGCCGGCAATCAAATCCAAGTTGTTATCGTTCATTATTTTTTCGACTGTGATATAATCTACCATAATACCTCCTTAAAAGCGGAACCATTTCCGATATAAATAATATTCCAAAAGGACAAATAAAATCAAAACAATTGCCAAATAAAGAACTGTTTCAAACATCCCGGTTGTCCGATGAAACACCGTATCATCCAACACGATCAAAAGAGCAAGACCGAACAATTGGGTGATCATCGTATTTAAGAAAGGGTGTTTGGTCGGAATCAAACCGAACAACGCTTCCGGTATTTTGAAAATCAAAAACAAGATACCGGCTATACTTGCGATTAAATAAAAGAAAGATGAAACCGACGAAACTGCAAACGGAAAAGCAAAACCGCAAGAAACCAAACATCCTAACATCAACAACACAAATTCCAACAATAAAAACAGTGTTTTTCTGAACAGTGCTTTCCAAAAGTGATGTCTTTCATCCAGTTGAGCCAGCATATTGCTTAAAACCAAAATCATTTTCTCAACACTGGAAAAATCGCCGTCGGGATCTTCTTCTTTCATATCCTGCAACTGCTGCTTGATTTGAGCCAAACTTTTTTCCAGTTCGGATCGTTTACCATTGTTTTGCATAGTCGTCACTCCTTTCTTTGATATTCGTTTCTATTATATAATAGGATGCCCATTTATGCAAAGAAAATATCCACACAACCATTTAAAAGCACAAAAAGGAAAAAAGATTCATCTTCTTTCCTTTTATTGTCAATTTTGAGAAAGGAGCGGTTTTAAATAACGGGCCGTATAGGATTCTTCGTTTAAAATCAACTTTTCGGGTGTTCCTTCAAAAAGGACTCTTCCGCCCTTATTGCCGCCTTCCGGTCCCAAATCGACAATGTAATCGGCCAATTTAATGACATCCAAATTATGTTCGATGATGATAACCGTCGCTCCTTGATCGGCAATCCGACCGATCACCGCCATCAATCGTTTAATGTCATCGGCATGCAGGCCGGTCGTCGGCTCATCCAAAATGTATAATGTCTGTGGGGTGATTTTAGAATGCAGTTCATAGGCCAGTTTAACGCGCTGAGCTTCCCCGCCGGATAACGTCGTTGAGGATTGGCCCAATTTAATATACCCCAATCCGACATCGTAAATGGTTTGAAGCCGGGATTTGATTTTCGGAAACGCATCGAAAAACGCAAGGGCATCTTCTACCGTCATCTCCAATACATCGGCAATGCTTTTACCTTTAAAACGAATATCCAGCGTTTCTTGTTGGAACCGAGTTCCTTTACAAACCTCGCAAGGAACGTAGACATCCGGCAAAAAATGCATGGAAATACGTTTGACTCCATCGCCGCTGCAAGCCTCGCAACGGCCTCCTTTTACATTGAACGAAAATCTCGATTTATCGTATCCTTTGACTTTCGCATCGGTTGTAGAAGCAAACAACTCCCGAATATCGTCAAATACACCGGTGTAGGTTGCCGGATTGCTGCGAGGAGTACGACCGATCGGTTGTTGCGATATGTGAACGATTCGTTCGATTTGATCCAATCCGTCAATGCGTTTGACTTTTCCCGGAACGACTTTTTTAGCCGAATAAAGTTTCACATACGCATTTTTGTATAAAATTTCGTTGACCAACGTCGATTTGCCACTTCCGGAAACACCGGTAACACACGTAATCACACCAAGCGGAAACGTAACTGAAATGTTTTTCAAATTATTTTGGGCACCGCCGACAATTTTAAGAAATTTTCCGTTTCCTTTGCGACGTTTGGCGGGAACTTCTATTTTCATTTTTCCCGATAAGTACGCACCGGTAATACTATTGGGATTGTCCATGACTTCTTGCGGTGTTCCGCAAGCCACGACCTCACCGCCGTGAATGCCGGCATACGGTCCGATATCAACCAAATAATCGGAAGAAAGCATGGTTTCATCATCGTGTTCAACGACGATCAACGTATTTCCGAGATCCCGCATTTCTTTCAATGTTTGAATCAAACGAGCATTGTCACGTTGATGTAGCCCAATCGACGGTTCATCCAAAACATACAAAACACCGGTTAATTTCGACCCGATTTGCGTGGCCAACCGAATCCGCTGGGCTTCTCCTCCCGACAACGTATCGGCACTACGGGACAGCGTCAAATACTCCAAACCGACATTCATCAAAAAAGAAAGACGGTCTTTGATTTCCTTGATCGCCAAACGCGATATCACCTTTTTTTCTTCACTTAACTGTAAATCGGAAAACCACTGATACAAATCTTCGATCGACATCGCACAGACATCGTAAATATTTTTGTCTTGAATAAAAATATTGAGAACACTCGGATTGAGTCTTGCGCCATGGCAAGTTTCACAAGTACGTTCGACCATATAACTTTCGATAAAATCACGAATCCAATTGCTGCTGGTTTCCAAATGACGACGTTCGAAGTTGGTAATGATTCCTTCATAATAATCTTTTTTATCATGGATTCGACCACTGGTTGACCGCAATTTGAAATCAATCAAATCGGGAGAACCGTACAAAATGATTTTCTTTTGTTCGAATGGCAACGTTTCAAAGGGAACGTTCATATCGATATGATAAAACTGACACGTCTGTTCCAACATACCGTTGTTTAAATTCTCTTTTTCCTGATTGCGGTAAGGAATAATACATCCTCCTGCCAGGGATTTCTTTTCATCGATCACCAAATCGGCTGATACCGACAGTTTTTTTCCCAATCCGTTACAATCCGGACAGGCCCCCAATGGGTTGTTGAACGAAAACAAACGCGGTTCTAACGAAACCAACGAATAACCGCAATGCGGACAAGCATGAACCGTCGAATAAAATTCCATTTGATCGTTACACAGCACCTGACAATAACCGCCGGAAAAACGGGTAGCCAGTTCAACAGCTTCGGCAACCCGACTTCTTATCCCTTCTTTCATGACCAACCGTTCGATGACGATATCAATGGAATGTTTCTTGTTTTTATCCAATCCGATCTCCTGATCCAATTCCATCATTTGGCCATCGACCATTGCCCGAATAAAACCTTGTTGCAAGTACTTTGAAAAAACGGCTTTATGTTCGCCTTTTTCCCTGAAAACAACCGGCGAAGTAATATAGATTCGACTTCCTTCCGGATAGTCCATGATTTTATTGACAATCTGTTCGTTGGAAAAAGAGGAAATCGGGATATGGTGCGTCGGACAGTACGGTGTTCCGATTCTGGCAAATAAAACCCGCAAATAATCATAAATCTCGGTTACCGTTCCGACGGTGGAACGGGGATTGTGGCTGGCCGATTTTTGATCGATCGAAATGGCCGGTGAAAGACCGTCGATACTATCCACATCGGGCTTTTCCATCGATCCGATAAACTGTCTGGCATAAGAAGAAAGCGATTCGACGAACCGCCGTTGTCCTTCTTGGTAAATCGTATCGAATGCCAAGGAAGATTTTCCGCTTCCGGAAAGACCGGTCATGACAATCAATTTATTTTTCGGCAATTCAATCGAAATATTTTTCAAATTGTTTTCTCTTGCACCTTTTACGATTATTTTATCCATCTTGATTACTCCTTGCATTTGGCCAAAAATTCGGCCTCTTCCATAATATAAATCCCTAATTTTTTGGCTTTATCGTATTTGCTTCCGGGATTTGCTCCCAAAATCAAAATATCTGTGTTTTTGCTGACGGATTCCGAAAGACTTCCTCCGAAACTTTCAATCAGTTTTTTCGCTTCGCTTCGCCCCATCGATTCCAATGTCCCTGTCAAAACACACTTTTTATCCGTAAAATAATTGGTTTTAACCGCTGCTGAACGATACGTCATATTCAAACCGAGCTCGGCCAATTTCCGTAACAATTCAATAGAAGACGGCAATTTCATATAATTGGTAAATTCAATGGCAATGGCACTTCCGATATCATAAATAGAGGCAATTTCTTCGGCCGTTACTTCCATCAACGCCGACATTGTCTTGAATTTTTTACATAAAAGCGTGCTTACTTTCGCCCCACAATGACGGATGCCAAGACCGAATAACAATTGATCCAAATTGTTTTCTTTGGAATGTTCGATCGCTTCCAATAAATGATCGACGCTTTTTTTGCCGAATCCGGGTAAAGCCACCAATTCCTCATAATGATCCTTCAATCTGAAAATATCGTCAATCGTCCTTAAAAACCCGGTTTGATACAATTGCTCGACCACTTTATCCCCCAACGAATCAATATTATAAGCCGGTTTGGAAGCAAAATGGATCAAACGGTTGATTCGTTTTTCTTCGCAGTTCGGATTAAGGCAAAAATAATCCGCTTCTTGATCTTTTCTTACCAAGCGACTGCCACAGGAAGGACAAAATTCAATCATGGTGAATACCGAAGAATCAACAGGCCGTTTTTCGATCACCGGTCGAACCACTTCGGGAATGACATCACCGGCTTTGCGGATGATGACGGTATCATCAATCCGAATATCTTTGCTTTTAATATAATCTTCGTTATGAAGGGTTGCTTTGGAAACCAAAGACCCTTGCACCAAGACCGGTTCAAAATTCGCAACAGGTGTAATAACCCCGCTTCGTCCGACTTGGTATGTGATTGCTTTTAATTTAGTCGATACTTCTTCCGGCGGAAATTTGTACGCGATCGCCCATTTCGGATATTTAATGGTTTCTCCGATCGCATCGTACAACGCTTTTTCATTGACTTTGATGACAATTCCGTCGATATCATACGGCAAACTGTCCCGTTTGGATCCCATTTCGTCGATGTAGGTGAAAACCTCCTCGATGGTACTGCAATGACGGTAAAGCGGATTGATTTTAAGACCCAGTGATTGAATTTGTTTTAACGCATCGGTTTGCGTATCGGAAGAAACTTCCAGTAAATAATACAAAAAAGCATCCAAATTCCGTTTGGCCGCAATTCTGCTGTCTAACTGACGAATGCTTCCTGCGGCCGCATTTCGACAATTGGCAAATAATTCTTCTTCGTTTTCAGCCCGAAGGACATTCAGTTCGTGAAAACTTTTTTTCGGCATAAAAATCTCACCGCGAACTTCCAGTGTTTGTGGCTGTTTCAATTTCAAAGGGATACTTTTGATCGTCTTGACATTGGAAGTTATATTTTCTCCGATCAAACCGTTTCCTCTGGTTGCCGCCTGAATCAACAGCCCGTTTTCATATTTTAAAGAAACGGATAATCCGTCAATTTTAAGTTCACAACAATACGTCGCCGTCGGCGCTATTTTATGAACGCGTTCATCGAATTCGCGCAGTTCTTCCAACGAAAACGCATCGGCAAGACTCATCATTTTGGAAGTATGAACGACTTTTTCAAACTTAGAAAGGACCTCTCCGCCGATTTTATTGGAAGGAGAATCCACCGTTTTAAGTTCGGGATGTTCGTTTTCAATTTGAATCAACTCCGTCATCAGTCGATCGTATTCGTAATCTTCCATGATCGGTTGATCCAGCACATAATAATGATACGAAGCTTCTTCGATTCTTTTTTTCAATTCTTCGATTCTTTCTTCCATAACCCTCATCCTCACTTCCAACAATATAGAATTATTATACCATATTTTCCACTCTTTTACTCTTAAAGCGATGAAAAAGCACTATATCATTATAGCGCTTTTTCTTCTGTATTCCATGTAATTATTTTTTTTTGCCGCAAAGTCTGCTGAACATCGATTAACCGCTGGTTGCTAGAACCTCTAAACGGTAAACTGATATCCTTATAGGCTTCTACAAACGGTCCGTCCACCAGCACATCCAAGTAAGACAAGAGTTCGTCGCTACATTCGCAGTGTGCTCGGCCGTTTTTTATTTCTTCCAGCAAATAGCCACTGTAACACCAAATATCTTTATCGCAAAACCGTTCTTTAAAGCGTCTTACAAACGGTAAAAGACAACGCTGGTTGCTCGGTTCAAATGGTTCTCCCCCGAGAATCGTCAATCCTTGAACATGAGGAAGACGCAAGGCTTCGAACAGTTCTTCTTCCGTAGCGGAAGTAAATAGCCGACCGTAATTGAAATCCCACGTTTCCGGGTTAAAACAATTCTTGCAGTGATGAGTACAACCGCTGACAAAAAGCGAAACACGAATCCCGGGACCGTTGGCAATATCCAACTTTTTGATTGATGCGTAATTCATTATAAATGAAGAACCCTCTCTTTGATTTCCTGCGTCCGACCTTGATTCCAAAATTGCGTTCCGATATAACCGCACGTTCTTCTGGCTACATTTAATGTTGCCTGATCGCGGTTGCCGCAATTCGGGCATTCCCAAACCAATTTTCCTTCTTGATCTGTTACGATTTGGATTTCTCCGCTATAACCGCAACACTGGCAATAGTCGCTTTTCGTATTCAACTCCGCATACATAATCGACTCATAAATATGTTTCATCAACGCAAGAACAGCCGGAATATTATTTTGCAAATTCGGAACCTCTACATAACTGACAGCCCCACCCGGTGACAGTTTTTGGAATTTCGATTCGAACGTCAGTTTGCTAAACGCATCGATCGGTTCGGTCACATGAACGTGATAACTGTTGGTAATATAATTTTTATCCGTTACACCCGGAATGATTCCGAAACGGTTTTGAAGACACTTGGCAAATTTATACGTTGTGGATTCCAGCGGCGTTCCGTAAACGCTGAATCCGATGGTCGTTTGTTTTTTCCACTCATCACATGCATCATTCAACTTTTTCATGACCGCAAGGCCGAAAGCAGACCCTTCTTCGGTTGTATGCGGTTGTCCGGTCATATACCGAACGCATTCGCAAAGTCCGGCATATCCAAGTGAAATGGTCGAATACCCGTTAAACAACAATTTATCGATCACTTCGCCTTTTTTCAACCGAGCCAATCCGCCGTATTGCCAAAGGATCGGCGCCACATCCGAAGGCGTTCCCAAAAGCCGTTTATGACGACACATCAACGCTCGATAACAAAGTTCCAACCGTTCATCTAAAATCTTCCAAAACTTATCCATATCCCGACTAGACGAACAAGCCACATCAACCAAATTGAGCGTTACGACCCCTTGATTGAACCGGCCGTAAAACTGATAGGCACCGGTTTCGTTTTGATACGGACTTAAGAAAGACCGACAACCCATACAAGGATAGCAGTTTCCTTCCTTCATTTCTTTCATCACTTTTTCGCTGATGTAATCCGGAACCAACCGTTTGGCCGTACATTTGGCCGCTAGTTCGGATAAATAATAATATTTGGAGCCCGGAACAATGTTGTTTTCTTCCAAAACGTAAATCAACTTCGGAAAAGCCGGTGTAATATAAACGCCTTTTTCGTTTTTAACACCCAAGATACGTTGATGAAGCATTTCTTCGATGATCAAAGCCAAATCATCTCTTATCCGACCTTCCGGAACTTCATTCAAATACATAAAGACCGTTACGAAAGGGGCCTGGCCGTTGGTCGTCATCAACGTAACAACCTGGTACTGAATCATCTGGCATCCTTTTTTAATCTCTTTTTTGACCCGCATTTCGGCGATCGCTTCAATTTGCTCTTTGGAAGCCTTGATGTGCTGATCGTTAAATTCCTGTTCGACTTCCTTAATCAGTTTTTGTCTGGAAACCTCCACAAACGGCGCCAAATGAGAAAGCGTAATCGACTGACCGCCGTACTGAGAACTGGCAACTTGGGCAATAATCTGTGTGGCCACATTGCAAGCCGTTGAAAAACTTTTCGGTTTTTCGATCATCGTTTCGCTGATGACCGTTCCGTTTTGCAACATATCTTCCAAATTAACCAAACAACAGTTGTGCATATGCTGGGCAAAATAGTCGGCATCGTGAAAATGAATGATTCCCTGTTCATGCGCCTTGACCACATCATCCGGCAACAAAAAACGTTTGGTAATATCTTTGCTGACCTCACCGGCCATATAATCCCGTTGAACGCTGTTTACGATCGGATTCTTATTGGAATTTTCCTGTTTAACTTCTTCGTTGTTGCATTCGATCAAACTTAAAATCTGTTGATCCGTTGAATTCGATTTTCGAATCAATGCCCTTTTATACCGATAAGTAATGTATTTTCGGGCAATTTCAAATGATCCGGCCTTCATCAATTCGTCTTCGACGAGGTTTTGAATCTCCTCTACATTCAAAGCGTATTTGGCCTTTTTGCAAAGTGCTTGAACGTTTTTGGCAATCTGTTTGATCTGTTCGGAGGAAAGCTGATCTTTTTCCAATACTTCGGCATTGGCTTTTTCGACGGCAGCCACGATTTTCGACAAATCAAACGTCACTTCCACACCGCTTCTTTTGATAATTCTCATACCCCATCACTCCTCATTTTTAAAAACCAAAATCGACAGTTTCTTATAAAGTACAATCATTATAACACAAAAAAAAATGAAAACAGTATGAAACCTTAATTATTATATTTCAAAATTTTTTTATGAAGTTCGATAATTTTTTTTTATAATTGAGGCTTTAAAAAGGGGTTTTTCGAGTATTTTATCGTTTTTTCAGCCAAAAAAAGCTAAAAATACGCCATTTTCAAGAAAAATCAATAAATTTTATTTATAAAAGAAAAAACTTTACGAAACGGGGATTTGTCGTAAAGTTTTTATCGTTTACTCCGATGAATATTCGTAATTTTTAGACTGTAATTTAAACAAACGATAATAAAGACCGTCTGTTTTTTCCATCAAATGCTGATGCGTATCGAAATCCTGTACTTTTCCATCGGCCAAAACCAAGATTTTATCGCAAAAGACCGAAGAAGACATTCGATGAGAAATATAAAGGGCTGTTTTGTGTTCGGCCAGTTCATTGAAATGTTCGTAAATCTCGGCTTCGGCAAGCGGGTCTAAAGCACTGGTCGGTTCATCTAAAATCAACAAATCCGACGATTTGGCCAGCGCACGGGCAATAGCGATTTTCTGCGTTTGACCGCCGCTTAATTCAACACCGTTTGGATCATAAGATTTGGAAATAGACGATTGCCACCGATTCGGCAAAGAAGCGATCTTATCGGCAATTCCGACTTGAACGGAAATCGCTTCGGCTTCTTCTTCGGAAATACCCGGACGGATATTTTCCGAAATGCTGTAGTTGAATAACTTGAAATCCTGAAACACCGTACTGATTTTGGCAATATAAGACGCGTAATCGTATTCAAACAACGGGATACCGTTGATTTTAAGTTGTCCCTCACTTGGTTCATAAAGACCGCAAATCAACTTCACAATAGTTGTTTTACCGGCGCCGTTTAGCCCGACAATGGAAATCTTTTCATTTTTACCAACCGTGAAACTGACATCTTTTAAAATATCTTGGGTCGTATTCGGATAGCGAAAGGTAACATGATCGAACGTGATCGTTTCAATTTCTTCTAGTTTTCGTTTACCGGGATGGTTTTGAGGGGATACAGCCATTAATTCGACCATCGGTTTGATGTATTCGATCGACCGAATAAAATCCCCCGATGCGGAAATCAGCGAAGAAACGCCTTCCGTAAAGGAAATCGCAGCGGATACGGTCAATGAAAACTGGGCAACCGGCAACCGTTTGACAATGGTATTGATTCCAACAAAAATATAGACGAAAGCCATTTGAAGATACTGCGTAAGGTAAATGAGCGAAGAAAACAGAGCGAATTTCGTTTGCACTTGAATAAAATACCGATTGGTTTCTTTTCCTAAACAAACAAATTTATCCATCATCAAACGATAAATCGATTGAAGTCTGAAATCTTTGCTGTTTTTGTCGTTCATTAAAGTATCCATGTAATACCCATACTGATAGTTGATCGGAAGCAATTTCTGATAAATTCTCACTTGGGTTTTAACCGATGCGACAACCAATAACAGATTGAGTAGGATTCCCGCCGCAAGAACAACCAATAAAATCGGATCGAACAGCACGATAACCGCGCCCAATCCAATTAAAGAAAAAACACTTGAAATCGCCTTGGCCGAATTGGTCAGCAACGAATAAATCGCGCCCATATTGTTGATTCCCATTTGGGCATTTTTCTTTAATTCCAAATAATAAGGATCTTCTAAGTAGGAAAACGGGAACATCATGATTTTTTCCGCAATCGTTTGATTGATTTTTTCCTCCATTTTCTGCCGATGAACTTGTAGCCAATAATTGGTAAGTTTGGTTAAAAAAGAAAGGACGATTTCAATGCCAACCAACCAAATACCGCGAACAACCGCTTCCGTATAAAGTTTGGTTTCCAACGCTTCAATAATCAAAGAAATCGTATATGCGCCGAAAATCGTCGTTGCCGATGATACAAGGGCATATAGCAGCAAGATGTAAAAGTAAAGCGGATACAAACGGTAAGCGAATTTTAAAAACGGAAAGAGGACTTTATTTGTTTTCTTCATAAGCCGTTTCCTCCTGATAATATTTTCCTTGCACCATAAACATATGAAAATACCCTTTTTTCTGAGCCATCAATTCCTCATGCGTCCCATATTCTTCAAGACCGGCGGCCGTAAAATAGGCAATTCGGTCACAGAATTTGGTGCTAGAAAGGCGATGGGATATATAAATAGCCGTTTTATCCGTTACCAAATCATTAAACGATTGATAAATCTCCGCTTCGCTAACGGCATCAAGGGCACTGGTCGGTTCATCTAAAATCACGGCATTTCCGTCTTTGTAAAGGGCACGGGCAATGGCCACTTTCTGACGTTCGCCACCGGAAAGATCCACACCGGTTTCATCAATGACTTTTAAAAGCGGTGTATCATACTGTTTCGGTAAACCGGCGATTTTCTTCTTTAATCCGACTCGATCAAGACACTCTTTTCCTCGTTTGATCGCATCTTCGTCTTGATCGGGACCGATCACGTTTTCCAAAATGCTGGCGGCATAAATGGTAAAGTCCTGAAACACCGTACTGAACATTTGATAATACGTTTGCTTCGGATACGACGAAATATCTTTTCCGTTGATTAAAATCTGTCCCGCAGTCGGATGAAACAACCCGCACAACAATTTTACAATGGTCGTTTTACCGGCGCCGTTTTCGCCGACAATCGCAATTTTCTGTCCCTTTTCGATTTTAAAATTAAAATCTTTTAAAATATACCGCTCGGTATTCGGATATTTAAAATCCACATGACAAAACTCGATTTCCACCGCTCCTTCTACTCGTTCGTCGGTTTTAGACAAGTGGGCTCTTTGATACAGCATCTTATTCTGAAGCAATTCGAAATAAGGCTGAGTCAACTTGATATCCTGCATCAACAAACTGATCCAATCCGTAAAACTTCTTAAAACAGTAGAAAACCCAACCAAGGCCGAAAGATATAAAGAAGCCTCACTCAAAGAAAGTATCCCGTCAAAATAGCCTTTGATAATCAAAAAATAAGAAAAACCGTCTTGTAACAGCAAAGCAAGCAAACCAATTAACCCGTAAGCAAATTCTTTTCTTCCGATTGCTTTGACAACTTCAATATAATTCCATGACTTTTGACGGTACTTCTTTAAAAGCGACTCTTTCAAATCGAAAATCCGAATATCTTTTCCGTAATTAAAATCCGAACATGTCAAATTGAAATATTCTTTCTGACGATATAGATGGGCTCTTTTTTCCTGCATTTTTTCCATGTATTTGGCTAAAAAACGATTGGCACAAGCCGTCATAATCGTACTGAAAAAACAAAGGACGGCGATCCAAACATTGAAAAAAGAAATCAAAACGGCAAACAAAACAATACTGACAAGATACGTCGATAGTTGACTGATACAGTTGTACGTATGCTGAAATCCTTTATTATCGCCATCTAAGGCCTGAAAAGCCACCCAGATCTTATCCTGAAAGGCGGAATCTTCAATATACTCATAGTCGATTTCATTGTAAAATTCGATGCTTTTCGTAAACTCCCGATGCCGCATTTTAAAAAACGACGCTTCCAACAAAGCAGTTAAGAAACGATTGAGGACATAACAAAGCACACATGAACCGCACAAAATCAAAACAATTTGAATCAATTTGTTTTGGGATGCGTTTTGCTGAAAAACATCGATGATCAGTTTCGTGAAAAAAACGGAAAGAACCGGTAAGATGCCGCCGAAAACGGCATTGAAGAAAAATACAGGATAATATTTTTTCGGAATTAACTTAAGTTGCAAAAACAAGGTTTTCCCAAAAGAAAACTTTTTCATTTGCATTCCCTCCCCACACGCACGGCATTAAAATTTTAATTTCGACTTTAATTTTTCCAATTGAGCAGCCGCAAGCGTTTGAATATTGCCCATCTTTTTTCCGCCGATTTTAATATCACCCGATACCGAAGTGGCTTTTACTTTATTCAAATCGATCCCATTATAGATAAAAACATCGCCCGATACCGTCTGAATCGTATAAAAAGCCGGTGTCGTCGTTTTTATTCGTACATCGCCCGAAACAAGCGATACTTCCGCTTCCTCCGAATCGATTTCATCGATGGATAAATCGCCTGAAACGCTCCTGTAACACCATTTGCGGCAAACCAATCGCTTCATTTTCGTATCGCCGCTTGCCGTTTTCAAAAGGAATTCATCGGCTTGGACGGTATCAAATAAAAGATCGGCCGAAGCGGCATTGACATCCAATCGTTTGGCTTCAAAAGAACAACAAACGACATCGCAAGCATAACAATTCATTTTCACTTCATTGAATACCACTTCCGGTCCGATATAAAGTTTTCCGTCCAACCGCTTTTTTTTACTGCGATCGTTCGGTTCGATCAAAACTTTATCTTCATCGATGTCGATCCGCAACGCCGTACAATCGTCTTCGCTTAAAAAACGAATCCCGTTTTCTTCCATCCGAACCAGTTCAAAATCCCAAAACAACTGCAAATCGAGGATAAGGTCGGTTGAATGCATGTTTTTCGATTTCGGTTTTTCTTCTTCCTTAAAAGAAGCAACCAGTTCTTCCGGTTTAGGAAGCATGTCGATGATTTCTTCTTCCGTCATCTGAGCTTCTTCTCCCAACTGAAAGCGCCGTAAAACCAATTCCTCTATTTCATTTTGCTTTTCTTCCAAACAAGCTTCTAAAATGGCTTTTCGCAACCGATCTAAATATTCCTGTTTCATTCTTCTTCACACTCCTTCAACATTTTTTCCGCAACCTCAAACGTAATTTCTTTGGCTTTCAACAAAGCCAAAACTTCTTTTCTTGTCATCTTTTCTTCAATAACCGTTACTTGATCAAATCCCAATGACCGAATGATTTCTTCTAAATTCTTTTTAACGGTCGGATACGAAATATTCAACTCTTTTTCGATCGCTTTGATATTCCCGGCATTTTTCAAAAAAATCAACGCAAACTCTTGTTGAGAAGGAGTAAGATAGTCAAATTTAGAAAGCGGAAACTCTCCTTTGATCGTGCTACCGCAATCCTTACAGGAAAGTTCACTGACAAACAATTTTCCCTCGCAAACCGGGCAGGTTCCAAGTAATTTTTTTCTCATATTCTTTTAAGTTCCTTTCTGTTTTAAATGAAGTGAAAAACGTCTCGTTTCTACTACTTTACCAGTCCCAAACATTTTTTTCAACCTTTTTTGATGCAGTAAGACCATCATTTACAACTTCGCAAGTCGATTGACCTCGACGGTTCAAAAACTTTTTTTCATCCTCATAGAAATCCATATAATAAATTCTTTTTTCAATATCTTTTAATTTTTTCATGTAAACCACCTGTCTTTCTTACTTCTATTATATATCAAAAATTAATATTGTCAATCACAAAATTAATTTTTTTAATATTTGAATTAATTTTTTTAAAAAAATATAAAAAAAATAAAAACTAAGGTCCTTTTATGAATAAGGTTTCCTTAGTTTACGAAAATTCTATTTAGCGTTTCATAATGGAAGGATGATCGGCCAGCAGTTTTTTGATTCCGATCGGCACTTTAAAAGCAACCGACAGAATATTGCCGTCAACAGCAACGACCATTCCGTCACCAAAGGCTTTGTGATTGAGTTTATCCCCGACTTTCCAAACCGAATGTTCGCTCTGTTTTTGGACGGAAATCGAACGAGCAGGTTGTTTTTTAAGATGTGACATCGGACTTTCGAAAAGATCGTTTCCGATTTCTTTGATAAAACGGGAAACAACCATATCTTTTTGAACACCGAATACGTATCGGGTATCGGCACAACTCAAGTAAAGTCTTTTCTTGGCGCGGGTAATCCCGACATAGCAAATGCGGCGTTCTTCTTCCAAATCCAGTTCATCATCATGAAAGTCGCTTGGAAAAATCCCCTCTTCCATCGCAACCATAAAGACAGTATTGAATTCCAACCCTTTCGCTTGATGAAATGTCGTTAAGCGAACGCAATTGTCGTTTTCGGCCCGATCGTCGTCCGAATCGCTTCTAAGCGCCAAATCCTGCAAAAGACGATCCAGTTTCTCGGCATTACTTCCGTCCGTATCTTCCGAAGTTTCTTTTAAAATGGTTTTAAACTCCAAGATATTATCCAATCGTTCCCGATCTTCTTCGCTTTCGGTCAGCATCCGTTGATATCCGGTTTCATCAAGCAGAATATCAATCAAATCCGGTAAAGCGATGTTATCCAGTTGAGCCCGAATGCTCACTATCATTCGATAAAAATCTTTTAGTGCCGCAACTCCTTGGCCTTTGCCCTCGTAACGGGGAATATCTTCAAACCACGAACATTGATGGATGTAGGCATCTTGTTGCAGTTTTTCTAGTAAAGCCGGTCCGATTTTTCGTTTCGGTTCGTTGATGATCCGTCGAAAAGAAAAATTATCGTCCGAATACAACAACAACCGCAGATAAGCAACCATATCTTTGATTTCCTTGCGGGAAAAAAAAGACATTCCGCCGTATACGCGGTAAGGAATCTGATACTTGATCAGCATATCCTCAAAACTTCTAGAAATATAATTGGCACGATACAAAATAGCCATATCGCGGTATTCTTCTTGATCCAAATGCAGTTGCTTGATTTTATCGATTACAAACATCACTTCCGCATAAGCCGATTGGCCCTGATAAAAAAACGGCAACATACCGCTGTTGTTATCGGTAAACAGTTTCTTTTTGATTTGGTTGGGATTTTTGGCAATGATTTGATTGGCCAAGTTCAAAATCTGAGCTGTCGAGCGATAATTTTGTTCCAATAAAATCAACTGATAGCCCGTAAAATCTTCCTGAAACCGACGAATATTGCCGATATTGGCACCCCGAAAAGAATAAATGGACTGAAAATCATCCCCTACCACAAATAAATTTCGGTACCGAGCCGAAAGCATCCATATCAATTGATACTGTAAATCGTTGGTATCTTGAAACTCATCGACCAAAATATACTCAAATTGATATTGATACTTTTCCAAAACAGACGGATTCTTTTTAAACAACTCAATCGTTTTAATAATCAAATCGTCGAAATCCAGTTGATTGTTTTCTTCCAACCGCCGCTGATAAAGCGTTGCAATATGCTCATAAAGTGCCGATAACTGCGGATTCTTGATTTCAAAATGGGAAAAGTTTTTCGCTTTTGAGATCAATTTACGGATTTCTTTGGGCTTATACGTTTCGATTTGTTCTTCTTTCATAATCTCTTTGACGATCTTCAGTGAATCTTCTTCATCCAAAATCGTAAAATGGGAATGAAACGGCGGCAAATGATGAATTTCATTTCTCAACAACCTGGAACAAAGACTGTGAAACGTCGAAACCCACATATACTTTGTTTCGACATCAATCAACTTTTTGATCCGTTCTTTCATTTCCAAAGCGGCTTTATTGGTAAACGTAACCGCCAAAACGGAAGATAAAGGAAGGCTTTTGGATTCAATCAAATAAGCAATTCGCGTTGTCAGCACTTTTGTTTTTCCGCTTCCGGCTCCCGCCATAACCATAACCGGACCGTCGGTCGTCAACACGGCCTGTTTTTGTGCATCATTTAACGATGCCAACAAATCGTCCATCCAAACCCCTCCTAACTTTCTAAAAATGCTTCGTAAGTCGTCATTTTATCAATGATTTTACCTTCTTTATCAAACGCAATAATCCGATTGGCTACCGTTTCCAACAATTCCGCATCATGACTGGAAAACAAAATATTGCCTTTGTATTGAATCATCCCCTCATTAAGAGCCGTAATGGATTCCAAATCCAAATGGTTCGTCGGATCTTCCAACATTAAAATATTCGGGGCTTCTAGCATCAATTTGGCAAACAGACACCGAACCTTTTCACCACCGGACAACACATTGCATTTTTTCTGCGATTCTTCGCCGCTAAAAAGCATTCTTCCTAGCCATCCGCGGATAAAACTTTCCGTTTGATCTTCTTTGGAGTATTGTCTTAACCAATCAACCAGCGACAGTTCTTTATCGAAATAAGCCTTATTATCTTGAGGAAGATATCCGACCGACGTCGTAATTCCCCATTTGAATGTTCCGGTATAGTCTGGATCTTCGCCACTTAAGATTTTAAAAAGTGCGGTGATGATCAATGAATTTTCGGCTAAAAACGCAATCTTATCGTTTTTTTGAACACTGAAAGTCAAATTCTCGAAAAGGCCCGGTTTGGATAGTTTTTCAACAAATAAAATATCGTTTCCGACTTCCCGATTGGGTTTAAAACCGATATACGGATAGCGTCTGGTAGAAGGTTCGATCTCTTCGATCGTAATTTTTTCAAGCATTTTTTTGCGGGAAGTCGCCTGACGGGACTTGGATTTGTTCGCCGAAAAACGGGCAATGAACTCCTGAAGTTCTTTTACTTTTTGTTCGTTTTTCTTGTTTTGATCTTTGGCTTGTTGTAAAGCCAATTGACTGGATTCATACCAAAACTCATAATTTCCGACATAAAGTTTGATTTTTCCGTAATCCACATCGCAAATATGCGTACACACATTGTTTAAAAAGTGCCGATCATGGGAAACAATCAAAACCGTATTTTCAAAATTCAGTAAAAAATTTTCCAACCAACGAGTCGACCGGTAATCCAAGTTATTGGTCGGTTCGTCCAGTAAAAGAATATCGGGATTACCGAACAAGGCTTGAGCCAACAACACCTTGATTTTCAGTTTGGCATCCAACTCTTTCATCAGTCGATGATGGTCGCTTCCCGGCACGCCCAAACCGTTCAAAAGATTTTCCGCATCGCTTTCGGCTTCCCAACCGCCCAATTCGGCAAATTCACCTTCCAATTCGGCCGCCAACAAACCGTCTTCATCGGTAAAATCTTCTTTGGCATAAATCGCCTCTTTTTGTTTGCTGATTTCCATTAAACGGGCATGTCCTTGCAAAACGGTATTTAAAACCGTTTCCTCGTCAAAAGCGTGCTGATCCTGACGCAACACCGACATTCGTTCCTTCGGATCCATCCAAACTTCACCGCTGGTCGATTCGATCTCTTTCGATAATAATTTTAAAAACGTCGATTTACCGGCTCCGTTGGCGCCGATAATACCGTAGCAATTTCCTTTTTGGAAAGTAATATTCACATGATCGAATAATTTACGGGAACCGTATTGTAGCCCCAGATTTACTGTTTTGAGCATAATGTTGTCCTTCCTATCAAAAGATAAGGCTGCCGTTTGGCAGTCCTTATAACTTAAATGATGATTTTAATCCGCAAGTCCGGTTGAAAATATAATGATCGGCCGTACTTTCTTTATCGGTTACGTAATAACCGTTGCGGATAAACTGATAATGATCCAATGGTTTTGTATCTTTCAATGAGGCTTCGACGTATCCTTTTAAAATCGTTAAAGAGTTCGGATTCAAGCGTTCCGTAAAATCCAAGTCTTTTCCCTCTTCCTGTTCTAAAATCAGTGCCTCATACAGTCTGAATTCCGCTTCTAACGCCGTTGTTTTTTCCACAAAATGGATATTTCCGTTTGGTTTTCTGTCTTCAAAACCGCTGCCGGATCTGGTTTTCGGATCGTAGGTGGCATGAATGCGAATGATATTTCCCGCCGCATCTTTTTCCACCGATGTTGCCGTAATAAAGTACGCATGCATCAAACGAACCTCAACGCCCAATGCCAACCGTTTCCATTTTTTATTGGGTTTTTGTTCAATGAAATCGTCCTGTTCGATATAGACGTGTTTGGAAAAGGCAATTTTCCGCGTACCCAATGCTTCACATTCGGTATTGTTCGGACAATCCATATATTCGATCAAATCGTCGGGATAATTGTCAATAACAACCTCCAAAGGCCGAATCACGGCATTCGGACGAAGCGCTTTGAGTTTCAAATCATCCCGTAAGGCTTCTTCAAGCGCACTGTAATCCACCGTCGAATTCACCCGTGACAACCCGGTCGATTTCACAAAATTCTTAATGGCATCGGCCGTAAAACCACGCCGTTTCAAACCAACTAGGGTGGGCATTCTTGGATCATCGTACCCACTGACTTTTTTCGTATCCACTAGCGTTCTTAAATACCGTTTGGACATGACCATTCCGGTAATATTCAACCGACCGAATTCATATTGATGCGGCACATGTTCCACATCGCAATTTTCAATCACCCAATCGTAAAGCACTCTGTGATTGTCAAATTCTAGTGAACAACAAGAATGGGTAATTCCCTCAAAACTATCTTGAAGCGGATGGGCAAAATCATACATCGGATAAATACACCAACGATCCAACTGCCGATGATGCGGCAGATGAATGATTCGGTACAAAATCGGATCCCGCAAATTGATATTGGCAGAGGCCATATCGATTTTGGCCCGCAGTGTTTTTTCTCCTTCTTTAAATTCTTTGTTTCTCATTCGGTAAAACAAATCCAGATTTTCCTCGACCGAACGATTGCGGTAAGGACTTTCTTTTCCCGGTTCCGTCAATGTTCCCCGATATTTCGAAATCTCTTCTTGCGTCAAATCATCCACATAAGCCAAACCTTTACGGATCAATAACACGGCTTTTTCAAAAGTTTTTTCAAAGTAGTCGCTACCGAAAAAAACATGATCCGGCGTATACCCCAACCATTTGATATCCTCTTGGATGGCCTCTACGTATTCACTGTCTTCTTTGGTCGGATTCGTATCATCAAACCGTAAATTGGTTTTACCGCCAAACGAAGCAGCCGTTTCGAAATTGGTTATAATCGCCCGAGCATGTCCGATATGTAAATAGGCATTCGGTTCAGGAGGAAAGCGGGTAACAATTTCTGCTACTCTTCCTTCTTTTAAATCCTCAGCCATAATGGTTTTAATATAGTTGCTGATCTCCATAAGCACACTCCTAACCCTGCAATTCTTTTTTTATTATACTATAAACTTTTGGAAAAATATAGCCCGTGAAAACACTTTTTAAAGCAAATGTCTATTGGCAAATATCGCCAAACATCCCATTGACGACTTTTAAAAGATCAAGCGGTTTTACCGCCACTTGATAACCGATTTTACCGGCCGAAAAAACCATTGTTTCCAACTGCTCTGCACTTTGATCGACAATCACTTTAAATGCTTTTTTCATCCCGATCGGCGAACAGCCACCTCGCACATACCCCGTTACCTGCAACAAATCTTTTAACGGCAACATGTCTAATTTTTTCTCGTTGACCGCTTTGGCAGCCGCCTTTAAATCAAGTTCCCGCAAAACCGGAATCACAAATACGTAATATTGTTTTGCCGAATGAACCACCAACGTTTTAAAAACGTATCGAGCATCCAAATTAAGCCGTTCGGCAACCGCCGCACCGTCGATAAAACAACCTTCTTGATGTGGATACTCATACGCTTGATACGAAATATTTTTTTGTTTTAAAATCCGCATTACATTTGTTTTTTCCATTTTAAACTCACCGAATGTTTTTTTGTAAAAACAAAGCATCTTCTTCCTGATAATAATTTTTTCGGATACGGATGCATTTAAAACCATACTTGTCGTAAAATGCCCGGGCGGCGCGATTGCTTTTTCTTACTTCCAAAACAATCGTTTCGGCTTGTTTTTTTTGCAGATAATTCAAATAAAATTCAAACAAACGAGAACCGTTTGTTTGACGTTGAAAGTCCGGTTTAATACAAAAATTCAAAATTTCGGCAGAAACGCCGTCAAAAATCGATGAAATAAAGCCGATGAAAACACCGTTTTCGATCAATACCCAATGACAAGCCAAAGGATTCGACAAATCCCGATGATAAAACGCCATTCCCAAAGAGGAACAAAAGACTTCGTTTTCCAATTCCACCATCGGCAAAATATCTTTTTCCGTGTATTTGCGAATCATTTTAATTTGCGCTCCGCTTCGGTTTCCCTTAAATAATTCGGAACCAACAGGTGCGGTTCTTCTACAAACGCAGCCAGTTTTACAACGACAAAAGGATCGACCTGAAAATCTTCTTCTGTAACTTTGTCCGTTACCTCATAAGCATCGAGGACCGTTTTTTCCACCAATTCTTCCCGGTGAAGATACGTTTTTTGATCCATATCATAGATACATCCAAAACAATTCCCATGTCTGGCATCAATCGTCGATTCAATGATTCCATGCTTACCACTGGCCATTAAAAGAAGAGTGGAAATTTGATACAAGTCGATGTTTTTTCCCATCGTTGCCATCATTTTCCCGACTGTAACAGCCATTCTGACACCGGTATACGATCCGGGTCCGACTCCTACAATGACCCGATCGACATCAGCAAGATTTATTTTTGCTTGCGTACAGGCCTTTTCGATTTCAACAAAAATAGATTTGGCGTGATCGTTTTGACCCTTGATATAACTTTCGTAAAGGACGGTCTTTTCATCGATCAAAGCCGTATACAACAGTTTGGTTGCGGAATCTAATATCAATGTTTTCATGCAATCTTCTCCACCAATTCCCGATACCGTTTTCCGATGCCTTCGACCGTAATTTTCCGAGTATCGTTTTTGCTTCTTTCCAGTGTGACTTTAAGATAGTCGTCCGGAAGAATTTCACTGACTTGAAACGGCCACTCTACAACGGTAATGCCGTCGGATTCGAAATATTCTTCCAAATCGAAATCTTGCCTTAACCCGTCCAAACGGTACAAATCCAAATGGTACAGGATTTGCTTTCCAACGTATTTTTTTACGATCGTAAACGTCGGTGAATTGATAATTTGCTTCACACCCAAGGCCTGGCCGATTCCTTTGGTCAATGTTGTTTTACCGCAGCCTAAATCACCAATCAGCAAAACAACATCTTTCGCTTGTAAAACAGCTCCTATTTTCTTGCCCAAGTCAATCGTTTCCGATTCACCATTCAAATACCATTCTTTTTTCATTTTGACTCCCTACATCGTTAAAACGCGATCTTCTTCCTTTTTTAAATGCGCAATCTTTTTGGCATGAAGCATTACGACCTCTTCTTGCGCAACTTCCGAAAATTCACGGGATACTTCGCATTCTAAAAAGATGCAATCCCCGATATGAACCGAATCCTTTGTTTCATTGAACACTTCGTAACCTAAAAATTGAATATCGTTTTCGCAACACGTCATCACGTTACGACCGATCACAAACGTATGGTCTAAAACATCTCTGACAAACGTTTTAAATTGCAGCCGCTTTCCGATATAACGGTCATAATTATCAAAAACATCCATATACCAAATCGGATAATCGTCCTCTTCAATCAAAATCAGTTTTTTGTTCAAATCATACGGTAAATCTTCATCCAACATGGCCGTCAACCGGCCGTCATTTCCTTCAAAACCGATTTGACAATCTTGATTAAACGCTCGAATTTGTCTTCGGTAACTTCCCAGTTCTTTAATACCGTCACACCGATTGAAAATAACCAATGACGTATTCTTTACCATTTCATTAAAAATCTGTTTCATATTATTAAAATATAAAGCAAAACGAGATGCGTCAATCAAGGTGATTTGCTGATAAACACGCATATAAGACGGAAACTCCTGTTCATCCATGCGATAAAAACTATTGTATTCTATCACAATCTGAATCGGTTCAAAACGGCGATCCAACGTTTCCAGAAACGAAGTGGTCAACTGCTTTTGATTTTCCACGTAAGCGACATGTACTTGATAGCGATCCAACCATTCCCGGTCGTATTCCACTTCCCCTTCTTCACAAACAATCAACAGCGTATTGCCTTCTTGATAAGAAATATTATTTTCGATGATTTCTTTAATCAAAGTGGTTTTACCGCTTTCAAGCAATCCCGTTACAATAAACAAAGGTACTTCTACCATTTTTATTACTCCTAAAATAATTTCTTGATTTTTATTTCATCCAATGAAGAACCGATAACACAAATTTTCCCCATCGGAATACTTGTTCCGGGTACGATATGGACTTCTTCTGGTGTTAAATTGAACTGATACCATTTTTCATCCGCCCCTTGAATGATTCCTTTAGCTCGAAGAACCGTTCCGTATTGGCCAAAAGCCATTTCTTCCAATACTTTTCGCAAGGCTTCCATATCGTATTTGCGAGCCGTTTCAATCCCAATCGAGTGAAATACTTCATCCGCATGGTGATGTGGATGGTGTTCATGTGGATGCGGGTGATGTTCGTGCGGATGAGCGCAACGACATTCTTCTTCGTGATGATGTTCGTGTGGATGAGCGCAGCAACATTCTTCTTCGTGATGATGTTCGTGCGGATGACCGCAGCAACATTCTTCTTCATGATGATGTTCGTGCGGATGACCGCAGCGGCATTCTTCTTCGTGATGATGTTCGTGCGGATGTCCACAACAGCATTCTTCTTCATGATGATGTTCATGTGGATGAGGGCAGCAACATTCTTCATCGTGATGATGCTCGTGTGGATGCGGGTGATGTTCGTGCGGATGACCGCAGCAACATTCTTCTTCATGATGGATATCATGAAGCAAATCGTTCAAAAAATCATCCTCAATACCCTCATAGGCTTTTAATAATTCCTCATCGGATAAAGTTTGGATCGGTGTTGTTACTAAATTGGCCTTCGGGTTGTTTTGACGAACCACATCCACTGCTTCCGATATTTTCGAAGAAGAAGCAAGATCGGTACGACTCAATACAATCGTATGCGCACTTTGAATTTGATCCAAAAAGAATTCACCAAAATTTTTAGCATACATCTTCGCTTTGGTAACATCTATCAAACAAACCAAAGAATTCAATTCCCGAGCAAACCCGCTGGATACAACGGCTTTGGTAACGTCCGATAATTTGCCCACACCGGACGGTTCGATGATGATTCGATCCGGATGAAACCGATCGACAATTTCTTTTAAAGCTTTTGAAAAATCTCCAACCAAACTACAACAAATACAGCCTTGTGAAAGTTCCTGGATTTCTACTTTTGTATCCTTTAAAAAATCGGTATCCACCGAGATTTCCCCAAACTCGTTTTCAATCAGCACCACTTTTTCCGATGCAATTCTGCCTTTCAGCAAGCGTTGAATCAAGGTTGTTTTACCGGCACCTAAAAATCCGGATATAATATCTATTTTCATTTTATTCCCTCTTTTCTTTTTCTATTATACTTCTTTTTTGCTAAATTAACAAGAAAACCGCCCGTTCTTTCATAGACCGCTTTCATTTTTCAAAATAAAAGCGGTAGCCCTTCTTTAAAAGGGCTACCTAAAGGAAGAAAAATTATTTTTCTGTTTCTTCTTTGGAAGAAACGTACTCAAACGCTAAAATAAAACCGATGATACCAACCGTTAGAATCAACAAAAGCATCCACGGAAGAACCACATCGGGAGCCGCACCGAGTGATAAGAAACGGATTCCAAGCGGTAAAAACTGATAAATAACAGCTAAAACAGATAACATGAAAGTAGACCGTGAATTGGTTGTTTTAAATTGAAAAAACATGACGGCAAGCAATAACAGAGCTGCAAGGACTTTAGACGTATAGTAAACCGCTTGCCCTTCTGGAGCAATCACTTGATAGTCTAGATTCAAATCGAATATAAAAATCGATACAATCGATACCACTAAAACAATACTCAAAAAGAATAAATTATAAACACGCGCCTTCATTGACAACCTCCTTAAAAAGACATAAATCGTATCCAATTACATTATAGCATACTTTCTGAATTTTACAACCTTCTAATCAACACACTTCAGGGATTCGACCATTTTGATTTTCCTGATTTTAGGAATGAAAATAACCAAGACCAACAAAACAAACGCAATGGTCAACAACAAGGAATAAAAGAAATTCGGCCAAGCCAACGATGTTTTAAAATACTGCCCGATGCTGCTGATTCGATCCATTACAAAATAATTTAAGATCGGTCCTAATAGAAAGCCGAACAAAATCCCTAAAACACTCATCAATAGAATTTCCCGGTAAATATATCCGCATACTTCCGTTTGCTGATACCCCAGCACTCTTAATGTGGCAATTTCTTTAATTCGTTCATTGATGTTGATGTTGGCAAGATTGTAGATGACGATAATAGCCAATGCGCCCGAACAAAGAATCACAACCGCCACAATGATTCCCAAACTATCCGACATGGAATCGTAATTGGTTCGCGTTTGACTGATTGCTTCTGCGGTAATCACACGGTCGTTTTGATTCATCTGCATTAAAATTTCTTTTTCGTTTGCCCGGTCTTGCTCTCCGTAACGAACTAGATAAGCATTCGGCCGGTACTGTTCTTTTTGATCTTGATGAACAATCAAATAATTCGAAACAAAATTATCAAAAACCGAACTAATAATAAATGATTTGATTTGATTATCCACAGAAAGCGTCAAGGTACTGCCTTTTTTCAAATGAAATTCATTGGCCAATTGTTTGGATACAATGACGCTGTCTTGATCGAAAGAAGAAACTTCCAAATTCATGTAATTTAAAATTTCATCGTTGCAATAATAGACATCCAACTGATAATCTTTGTTCTGAACTACCGTTGCCGTTTCCGTTTCAAATTTCATATAAACGCTGTCTTTGAAAACATCATCAAACGAAAGTTCTTCCGTTGTTTCGATCAGCAAATCATACTTCAATACGTTTTCATACTGGTGATGGGAAAAATTAGCCACAGAATCTTGGATACCGAAAGCAACCAACATCAGCGCCGTACATCCCCCTACACCCACAATCATCATAATCAAATTCCGTTTAAAACGAAAAACATTTCTAAGTGCCGATTTATATTTAAATTTCAAATGTTTCCAGATAAACGTCATTCTTTCCAAAAGAATTCTTTTACCGGGTCGTGGCGCTTTAGCAACCAATAATGCATTCGGTCGTTCTTTTAACGTTTTCAGACAAACTGCGACGGTTACGAGTAAAATCGTTACAATCATCGCCAAAGCGGACAATAAAATAATAACCGCATTCCACTGATAAAGAATCGTCGGCAGGAAAAACAACGTATTGTAAGCATTATAGATGACCGTCGGTAAAATGTAAACACCTAAAACAATGCCGATTAGGCTGCCTAACAGACCGGCCAACAGCGAATAAAATATATACTTGAAAAGAATGGTTCCTAAAGAATACCCCAATGATTTTAATGTTCCGATGTTACTTCTGTCTTCTGAGACCATTCTAGTAACGGAGGTAAGCGCAATCAAGGCGGCAATGAAAAAGAAAAATACAGGAAAAATAACGGCAATATCATTTACCTTTTTGGCATTTTCTTTAAAACTCATAAAACTTACATTGCTCGTTCGATCCAGTACATACCACTCTAAGTTTCCTTCTTCAAAAGCCTGATCGGTCACTTCGTTTGCTTTCTGACGAAACGTTTCTTCCTGTTCATCCATGATCTTTTTCAAGGCTTCTTCTGATAAAAAAGGATACTGTTGTTGCAACGTTTCATAAGCTGTATTATAAATTTGCTGATAAGCCAACTGAGTGTATCGTTCTTGCAAATACGCCGGTGCCAGTTGTTCTATTTTAAGAGCCGTCTGTTCTACCAAATCAAGATATTCGTCTTTAAATGAATTTTTATCGTCGGCGCCTTGAATCGTCAGAACAAGATCCGTTATGGCCGGTAATGGCTCATATTGCGCATCAACCCAACAAACGACATCCAAGGTTCCGCTTCCGGCCAAAGCGACCTCCGGCATTTTATAGTAGTAAACCGGATTATGGCAAACACCGACGATGCGATACGTTTTTCCATCAACATAAATATCGGAGTCCAGTTCGACCGTATCCAAAAAAATCCCTTTTTGCTGAACGATAACCTCATTTTCATTTTGAGGATAACGTCCCAAAACCAGTTCCATCCGATTGATGGGGCTATCCATCTCCGTCACGATTTTCCTTACGGTTACATCTTGGTTTTGATATTCTCCGACTAAATCGATTTGATAATAGCCGATCGCCTCTTCAATTTCCGGCACGTCTTCTTTCAAAGAAATTACATCTTCCTCATCAAACCCGATTGTACTTTTAATTTGAAGATCGTACATGTTTTGTTGATCATAATACTGATCCACTGAATATTGTAAATCCGGAGTTGCCGATAATAACCCAATTAAAAAACCGACACCAAGTGCCACAATGGCAATAATAGCCAAAAAACGACTGAAATTCTTTTTGATGTCTTTCAATAGTGTCTTTCTGAAGGTTTTTTTCATTTTATCACCACTCTATTTCTTCAATCGGTACCGGATCATCATTCCAAACATCCGAAACAACCGTTCCGTTTTTAACGGACAACACATGATCGGCCATTTTCGTAATCGCCGCATTATGAGTAATGACAATCACGGTTTTCCCTGTTGACCGACAAAGATCATGCAGCAGTTTTAAAATGCTTTTTCCGGTCTGATAATCCAAAGCACCGGTCGGTTCGTCACATAATAAAATTTTGGGATTTTTGGCAATCGCCCGCGCAATGGAAACCCGCTGTTGTTCACCGCCGGAAAGTTGAGAAGGAAAATTATACATCCGGTCGTCCAAGCCGACTTGTTTTAATACCTCTTTTGCCTCTAAAGGATTCTTGCAGATTTCCGATGCGATTTCAATATTTTCCAAAGCCGTTAAATTCGGCATTAAATTATAAAACTGAAAAACGAATCCCACATCGTGTCTTCGGTACGAGGTCAGTTGCCGTTCCTTCATTGCACTTACTATGCTGCCGTCGACGCTAATTACCCCTTGATCGGCGCTTTCCATTCCGCCAAGCAAATTCAAAATCGTCGTTTTACCGGCACCGGATGGGCCGACAATAACACAAAATTCGCCTTTTCCAATGTTGAAATTGACGTCTTTATTGGCATAAATCTCTTGACTTCCCGTCTTATAGATCTTTGTCACATTTTCAAAAGTCACATAACTCATATTGTCACTCCTTCCATTACTGTTGTTATTTCATTAATGATGCTAACCAAAACATCCGTTTTTTCTTTACCGAGCAATTGACTGACCACCGAAAAGTAAGCCTCTGCTTTTTGGATTTTCGGTTTTAAATAATCCAGCCCCAACGGTGTCAGCATAATATTGAAACTTCTTCTATCTTCTAAAGAAATAGCAATATCAATCAGCTCTTTTTCACTCAAACTATTAATCAAAGCCGTTACTCTGCCTTTACTGATCCCCAAATTGGCGGCAATATCTTTAGGAGACATCATCTTTTCTTCCGATTGATAAACCAAAAACAAAAGCGCCACTTCTCCTTCAACAAAAATTTTCAAATCTTTAAATGCACCCAATTTCATTAGATTGGATAATGCTTGAATCAATTGATTGGAATCAGACATCATAACACCCGCCTTTTTAGTATACCCTCTATAACTATTATAGTCTATTCATTTGTAATTGTAAATCAATTCGACAATTTCACATAAAAAAAACGAATTATCCCATAAGAATAATTCGTTTACCTATTTTCAAAATGAAACAACTCGGAAATACTGATTCCAAACGCATTGGCCATTTTAACGATCGACGATAGTTTTACATCCGTCAATCCGTTTTCAATGTCACTGATTCCCCGTACCGTTAAATCGGCATTGCCGGCCAAGTCTTCTTGGGACCACCCATATTCTTTTCGCAACTCCCGAATCCGAATTCCGAATTCTTTTTTCGAGGCGACGATTTCTTTTAAAAACAATTTATCTTCCATCTTTTTTCACCAACTTTATTATCATGAAAGATCATTTGCTTTACCATGAATCATAATTCATTTTTAAAGTGTGAAAAAATTTTGTTTTTATTCTTTTTCGAAAAACTTCCTTTCATCAAGCATCTCTTGCCGATGAATCAAGATCCTTTTTTTAAACCGTTTCAATATTTTTTTCGTCTTATTCTTCTTTTTTCAACAACTCACTGACACTCACACAAAAAGCATTGGCCAGTTTCAAAAGCGTCGACAATTTGACATCCGAAAGCCCGTTTTCGATATCGCTGATTCCTCTGGGTGTCAAAGAAGCGTATTCCGCAAGGTCTTCCTGCGACCATTCGTAAGTTTTTCTTAAAAAGCGAATCCGGTCACCGAATTGTTTTTTAAATTCTTCGATATCTTCCAAACCGATTTCTTCAACCATAGTATCACCCATGTTAATTATCAAATGCCAAAACAAAGTTTTCCATGAAGTGAAGTTCAAAATTGACTTGGATATTTCTTTTTCTTTTTTAAAATAAAAAAGCGTTTGAGTTTTCACCCAAACGTCTTTTCATTAAGGACGATATTTTGTTTTATACCCTTTGTTTTCTTTCGGACGCAAATCGTTTGGAAAATAAACATCGGTTTTAATATCATGAATGATTTTTTGTAACTGATTTACTATGTAGTACGGATCGGAAAGGTCCCAAAGAACCTGTGCTTTTTTGGATGCGGTAATATAAATATCCCCCACTTTGAAAAGACGATCGATCCAACCGACTTTCAAATTAACACTTTGTATATCGACATAGTATAAGTTCGCATAATCAATGCCGATCACACCGCTTCGAATGATGATTCGCTGCGAGGTAAACACATAGTGCAAATTACTTACTTGTTTACCCGATGTCAATAAATTGACCAGCCAAATCCAAACAGGAGTAAGGTGCAAAATGAAAAACACCACAATAAATAAAATCAAATACCACGGTATAGCAAATCCGCCCATACCAAACATCACACCCAAAAAAATGCCATCGAACAGCAACCAAATCAGCACAAAAGGAAACATTCGAAAAAAAGATGCCAAGACATACGATTTTTTATTGGGCTTTCCTTCCCAAAGAATTTCTTCGTCTTCTGTTAACAGATCTTCGATTTTATTTTTTTGTCCGGTATCCGAGCGAAAATATTTTTCTTTTGTCACCAACATACAAAATGCCCCTTTCAATTCGATTTCAAAATGATTGTTTTTAAAAAATTTTATCCTTTTAATCTTCAAACCATTCTCTTATTCTTGAAGATTTCAAGCCCAACCGTTTTCTGATTTTATTATATCACATCCCCAAACAAAACGTATTATGAAGATGTATTTTTAAAAGCCACCGCAAGATCTTGATGGCGATTGATCATAAAAAGAAACAATGTACCGGTAACGGATAATACCAAAATCCAACTAAAACAAAGCACAAAACCACCCCAGTACATGGATAAAATATCACAATTCATATAAAAATCGGCTGTATTTCGAATATCATGGTTCATAATGAACAATATCAAATAACTCAAAGCCGTCGATAACAATAAAGAAAGAATGTTTTTAAACAAAGTTCCTACTATAAAAGGCCATATGATTCTTTTTATAGGAATGCCGAATGTTGTCAGCAGTAAAATGTCTTTTTTTCTAGATTGCACCGTATCCAAGCAAACATATAAGATAAAGCCGGTACAAAGACAAAGCATCGCGATGCTTATTCCTTTCATCAATTCCTCAGAGGGTACAAACGATGTACTTTGAAAAGATCGGATGAAAAACAGATCTGGTTTTAAATTTTCATCTTCAAGCGTTCGGACTAAGTTCGCAAAGTTCGTTTGATATGGATTTTTTCCTGTATAACCACTGACCAAATACTCTAATTGTTGCACAATTGTTTGATATAACTGCATACTGATATATGTATTGGCATCCGGACTTTTTTCAACAACGATATATTGCGGACTGAATTCATAAAAATTAATAACCTCATCATAAAGAATCGCATTCGGACTAGATGCAGTATCTTTAGCCAAAAAAAACGAAGTTTCCGTATTGCAAACAATCTCATTGGCCGCAAGACTTCCAAACTGATTTTCAGTCGCCGGTAAGACCCAACTTCCTTTGGTTACATACGCTTTCATAGTGCTGCTGTCATTCGGAAAACCATTTAAAAACAAACGCGGATGATACTCGATCAATAGTTCTTGAAAATAATCGATGTTCATATAGCCGACCAAATAACGATTCGTCAATAAATCTTCGTATCCCATCAAAAACTTAACAGAGGATATGGTTTGGCTCAACAATTTCTCGGAATAAGACGTTTTAATTACACCGTCAACCGGTAAATCGGCAACAAAATCAAAATTCGGCGATAACAATTCCAAAGCGACCTGATTATCTGAAACCGACAAAGTCCCCGTCTGTTTCCAATAAGCCTTTAAAAAGTCAGTTGGTCGAAATAAAATTGGATCGTCCACCAAATAAATTTTTCCGCAAACCGATTGATCTTCCGTCAACGGAAATTGAATATACGGAACTACTTCCGCATAAAGTCGCGTCATTTTTTCTTTTAAAGCCGGACCGCGATATAAATCTTTGGACTGCAAACAAAATTCACTGTATGCCCGGTAAAAAACCGGCATTCTTTCTATGGGAATTTCATCCATATAATGATAGATAACTTCATCTTGATCAATATGTTTGCAACTACCCACCACCAAGATTAAAGTAAACGTACAAGATAAAAACAACAGTTCCAATAGCAAAAAAAGCGGTCTTCGAAAAAGCAAGCGCCATCCATAGCGAATTTGAAACCGAAACGAAAATGCATGGTTACAATCAAACGACTCTATCAAGTCTTCCTTTTGCGGAATACTTCCTTCTGTTTGACATAGTTTCCCATGATCCAAATGCAAGATTACATCCGCATACATGGCTGCCGTTTTGCAATCATGGGATACTACGATCACCAGTTTATCGTTGGATATTCTTTTCAACAATCGAAACATTTCATGGGTATTGGAAGGATCCAAAGAATCGGTCGGTTCATCCAATAATAAAACAACGGATCCTTTTAAAATCGCCCGACCTACTGCCAGCCGCTTGGCTTCTCCACCTGAAAGCATCGACGCTTTGGTATCTTCTTTTCCTACTAGATTCACTTCTTGCAATGTACTGATAATTTGATCGTTGGAAAAACCCATAAACGATAAATTTTCTTTTACCGTCCAATCGCCGATCAGGTTATAATCTTGAAAAACATAGGCAATATCCTTCCGATCGACCTTTTTTTCCACCTGACCCGAAGACGGTTTTTCCAAACCGCCGATGATGTTTAATAAGGTCGATTTGCCACTACCGCTTTTTCCGGTAATCAAATAAAACCCGGTCGATGAAAACGAATACGAAACTTCTTCTAAGGCCTTGATTGTCTGTTTTTTCACTTTGTACTGTTTAGAAACTTGTTTTAAAATAAACATTATAATTCCTCCGCATAGTTTCGAACCAGCAGAAAACATATCTCAATGATATGACTGGCATACGTTTTAGAAGGATTCCCATCGATCAATTCCATTTGATGATCATCAAATGCTCCATAAGGAATATTTGTTTCCACTTGAATCGAAAGACCGCTTGAACTGTTACCGTAAAGAATGGCCGTATTTTGTGAGGATTGTTGCAAAAACGTATTCAACTGATGTTGAAGCGTTTGAGTAATTGAAACAACAGCACCATCTACCGCAATGAAAACAAAGGCATGATCCTTAATTTGATCGGCATCAAACAGCCCATCAAACGAAGCCTCACACAGATAAGGATTGGTCTTTTGATACTGATAAATCATCGCATCATGCCTTTTTAAAAAAGAAACACGTTCATCGTAAATATTGGTTGTTTGGCAAGATGCCAACAATAAAAACAATCCGATCAACCAACTAATTTTTTTCATACCATCACCGATTATTTTTCAAATTAAAAGTAATTGTTCTTGAATTACTTCTTATCAACGTCAACAACAAACTGATCATACCGAGCAATACAGCCACACCTAAAATCAAGAAAGCCCGATCATATCGAAAGATAAGAAACGAAAAGTTTCGATATCCGACGTGAATCTGTCGGTCCAAAAGAAAAATCGTCCCGGCAGAAATCAGCACCGCCAGTAAAAAAGAAAATACGATCTTAATTTCTTCATACAATATCAACGGACAAAGAAATCGCACGTTGCCGATGCCGTAAGACTTAAAAATCATTCGCTCTTTTTCTTTGCTGTTCATCCTTTTAAGATTCACATAAACCGTAAATAGAAACACACACACTAAAAAAACCAACGAAAAAGGCTCCAATATGCTAACCATAAAATTCGTTAAATTTTGATATTGATCCAAAGAAGCATACATATCCAGTTCAAATACACAATCGGCCAAAAGGCTTTTGGTGATTGCCGTTTGAAGCGCCTGTTGATTTAAATCGGTTGTATCGACCGAAAAACCGCTTACCAAATAAGAATAAGCCTGTTTTACAATTTCTTCGTAAAAAGCCTTGCTGATATAAGTATCCGCACCAGTATTCGAAAGATTTTCGGCTACGCCGCAAATAAATACATTCGGTGTAATCCGGCTCAGTTCGAAGATATCACTATAATATACTTGTTGATTGGAATCGGTAAAATCAAAACAATTATAGGAACCGACCTCAAGATCATACGTAACAACCAGATCATATTTGTTCTTAGGCATTTGGCCTTTAATCAACGATAGTTCTTCTACAGCCATTTGATATTTGGCATCGACTTTAAAATAGAAATCGGTAAGCGGACGATTTTGATAAAAAGTCGGATTGAAGGTTGTTCCTTTCAAAGAAAGGACTGCATTTTCATTTACAAGAAGGCTTTGAAAGACAGAAGGATTTAAATACCCGATCAAATATTTATTTTCAATTAGATCCCGATATGTATTTGTAAATTCATTATTACCGATATTGGATCCGAAAAATGTGGAATAATCGGTATTTAAAAAAGATAACACCGACATAGTTGTATTGAAACGAAACGCATCGGAAAAAAGCGTAAGATCCAACTGTTTCGTTTGATAAGGCAAAAGATAAACATCTCGAATATAATCGGTCAGTACAAGTCCTTCTTCGCTTAACGATTCATCCAAATAAATTTTAATCCTCTGACCGTTTACTTGGGCCCAAATATAAGGAAAAACCACGCCGTAAATTTGCTGTAACTGTTGATACAATCGATCGCCGATGGCCACTTTTTTGTCGTTTTTGCCAGCCATGTACACTTGTAAATTCATAGGTTGATGGACAATTTCTTTTGTTTCCAAACTACGATACAGTGTCTCCGCCTTATCATATCCGGTATAATTGCTCAACGTTAAATACGAAAAAAGGCAAAGTGTGATCAAAATCACTTCCAATATAGAAAGAAGCGGACGTTTTAGTGCCAATTGAAAAGCGTAGCGAAGTTGAAAAATAAATCCAAATGCTTTTTTTTTAGTCTGCCGAACAAAACGATCCTTCTTCTTTTTTTCTTCTTTCAGTTTGATCGTTTCAACCAATTTTCCTTCTGAAAGTATGAGTTGCCAAGTCGCGTATTCTTTAGCCAATTCGTTGTGCGAAACCATGATAACCAGAAGATATTCGGAAAGTTGTTGCAGCAATTTAAAAATGATAACCGTATTTTCTTCATCCAAATTTCCCGTCGGTTCATCCAACAGTAATATTTGTACGTTTTTCAATAACGCTCTGGCAATTCCCAAACGTTGTTTTTCGCCGCCGGATAAATATTTGGCTTGAACATTCATTCTATCCAGTAAATCCAATTGTGATAATGTTTTTTCAATATCTTCTTTCGATGATCCGAAGATCGCCAAATTATCATAAACGGTAAAATCAGAAAGGAGATTATGGTCTTGAAAGACAATGCCGATTTGATCAAAAGAATACGTGCCACTCACGGTACCCGAACTGGCCTTTTCCAAGCCGCCGATGATATGCAACAAGGTCGATTTTCCGCTGCCGGATGCACCGCTGATCCAATAAAATCCATGGTCACTGAATGTATAATCGATGCCGTTAAGCGCATGAATCATCTTTTTTTTCACTTTGTACGTTTTTTGAATGTTTTGTAATTGCAACATGTTTTCCTCCCTGATTTACGGCTAAAAAGTACAGTTGATATCCAAAACCTGCGTAACCTGTTCCAATCCCGGCTCACCGCCATTCCAATCATGATACGTCACATCAAAGCAAACAGAAAAAGAAACACTTGAAGACGCACAATCCAATACAACCATTCCGAAACTTTCCACTTCATTGGTTGTGTAGGCAGTCCAATTGGATTCATCGAAATCGTATAATACATCATACTGATTGTTGGCTATGCTGCTTCTAGAAATGATATTTAACTGCGAATGCGTGTAATCGGCGCTGGCAGAAACAGAAAAACCCGATGTTCCGTATGAAACACCGATGCTGCTTCCTACTTGCGACGGTTTATTTTTGGGAGCATGATTAAGAAGGGAAATATTTTTGTTAAAATCGATTGTCACATGGACTTGATCCTGAAGGAAATCATCCCCGTAGGATCCGATTCCCATAAATCCCCAGTTGCGACCGGGTTGATATGGTTTTGTTATAATTTTATAAGCATAAATTAAAATATGCGGGTTATCTTCATTCATTACGATAAAATCAAAAATCGTTGTATGATGTTCTAACTTATCCTTTCTTCGGACTTCATAAAACGTCTTTCGAATGGTCGTTCCGTTTATATAAAGTGGGATATTGTTTTTAGAGAGGGAAAATCCCAACGCACTGGCATAATAAGCAAATTCCTCAGCAGAAATGCCACCGCCACCACCCTCGGTGCTATAATCCAAAAAATAATTATGATCATCAGCATAACAATCATACTGATTTCCTAAAAAAAACAGAACTAAAAACAAAAAAATAAAAAATCGATTTCTTTTCATATTTCTTCCCTTTCTTTTTATTTGATCATATTATACAATAATGTTTGTTTTTTTGCAATTCATTCGTATTTTCAGGAATTATAATTCTTATTTTCTTATATAAAAATTGTTTTTTGCGGTAAAAATAAAAAAAATCACAGTGTCAACTGTGATTCGTTTTGAACGTCTTATTATTCTTTCGAATATTTTTTACTGAAATCGATTTTAATCTCAAAGATTTCTTCATCAAACCGTGCGGACATACGATACCCCAAACTTTCAACAATCGTTTTGCTGATATAAAGTCCAAGACCGGTTCCTTGGTGTTGGTATTGAACCGTGTAAAAGCGATCAAAAATTCTTGCTATTTCAACTTTATCGATCGATTTGGTATGGTTTCTAAACAAAATCATATCCTTTTCAACCAACAGTGTAACATCATCATCTGCATACTTTACGATATTGGAATAGATGTTATTAAATAGGCGGTTCAGTACCTCCCGATTGGCCATAATCATGATTTCTTTTTGTAAGATACGAATATTGACTTGCAGATTTTTTAAAGAAAGGCTTGCATAAAAGGATAAACTCACTTCTTTTAAGAAGTCCACGACATTAAGCCGTTCTTTTCTTTCTTTAATTTCCGCTATCAAAGCATATCGAAACAAATCTTCCGAGAGTGTTTTCAATTCTTCTACTCTTTTTCGGATAATCGAAAGTTCTTGAATTTCCGTTTCTTTGTCTTCCAATAAATCCAAATAACCGATGACAGCCGTAATGGGCGTTCTTAAATCGTGCGATAAATCAATAATATTTTTTTTCAGTTGATCCATTCCGTTTTTATGTTCAAACCTTATTTTCTTTAAATCCTTCAACCCTTTATTTAATTCTTTGACAAACAGTCGAACCGATTTTAAACGACTGTTGATCGTAATTTCGCGATTCGTATCCGTGTGAAGAATCGTTTTATATTGTTGCGTGATTGCTTTCATATCCATAATAAGAACAACTAAAACACTCACCAAACCAAGAATTATAACCAATGCGAGAATAAGGAAAACGGTTAAATAAAACATATTGACTCCTATTTTAAATCCGATCGATGAAAGATATAAAGTCCCAATACGGAGAATAAAACGATAAATACAATCGCATAAATGCTTATTTCCAATAGCGGAATTTCAGATAAACCGGTTGAAAGCATAAAATAACAACTCGAACAACTTGGAAAGAAATGCACGACGAAAGTCAACAAACTTCTTAAAAAGCCGGGTTTGATATATCCGGAATTGACAATGAGTTGGCCGGTTTCATAATCTTTCCAAAATTCAGGCTCATTAAGACGACCAATAATACTATACCCCAAAGTCATTAGTACAACACCGGATACAAGCAACAATATTACCGAAACGGTTTTGTTTTTAGTAATGTGGCAAATCGAAGTAACAACACTGGCATAAGTCAACACCAATAATACCTGATATCCCAGTAATTTTAAAACATCAAAGGCATAAAGAAGGCGGAACGGTTTTCCAACCAATGCCATACCGACGGTAAGAACACCGAAATAATACGCCAAATAAAACAACATGCCGGCTGAAAAAACAAGAATCCAATGAACAAGATAAATTTTTATTTTACTGTTTCCGATAATGATTTTGTTTTTAATCGTTTGAAATTCAAAATCTTTACCGATCAAATTCGCACCGAAAATATAGATTGCCATGCCGATGGTCGGAATCAAAGCAATGGAGGGGAAACTAAGTACAAAATTATCGGTAGAAGCAAAACCATTGCCCCCTCCTTGACTGATTCCCAGCACATATAACGCAAGAGAATAGAAAAAGACAATTAAAAACATAACCGAACATAAAAAGTAAAGCAATTTGCTGTGAAACATTCTTCTGTAACCGGCGTGCAATAAATTAATCATATTGACTCTCCCCCAATAACTTCATAAAATATGTTTCTAAATTTTCATCTTTTTCTTTGATTTTTTTCACTCGGATTTGACGTTTACTGAGTTCCAAAACCAAATCGGTTATGTCGACTTCTTGGTTGATTTCCACTTGGTTTTCCGAAAGAATTCGATAATCGTAAGCCAGTTCATCATAAACAACAATACTTTTCTTTAAATCCGTTGTTTCGATCAACACGGATTTTCGGCATTCATTCATTAATTCTTCTCTTGTCATTTCCTTAATCAGATTTCCATCTTTAATAAACCCATAGCGAGTAGCCAGTTTGGCTAACTCATCCAAAATATGGGAACTAATCAAAAAAGTTATGCCTCGTTCATGATTTAGTTTTAAAATCAATTCCCGAATTTCTATGATTCCTTCCGGATCCAATCCATTGATCGGTTCATCTAAAACAATCAAATCGGGATTGCCGACCAATGTCAAACCGATGGCCAACCGTTGCCTCATCCCGAGTGAAAAATCTTTTACTTTTTTCTTCCCGGTTTCTTTCAAACCGACCAATTTCAAAATATCGTCGATCTGCGTCAAATCTGGATTCCCCAACATTTCGAACTGATACCGCAAATTCTCCTTTGCGGAACAATCCAAATAAAGGGATGGCATTTCAACAATCGCCCCTACTTTTTTTCGGATAACGGCTATATCCCGATGACGGTTCGTCACATCATAGAGTTTGTATTCACCGTTTGTGGGATCTTGTAATCCACATATGATTCGGATCAAGGTTGTTTTACCGGCTCCGTTTTTGCCGACAAAACCGTAAATATCGCCTTTTTGAATATGCATATTTACATTTTTCAACGCTTGGAATTTACCATATTTTTTTGATAAATCGCATGTTTGTATTACATTCACTATATCACCTACCGAAACCATTCTAACAAGTAAAAATTAAAAATTACTTAAGAAAAGTTTAAGAAAAGCTTAAGATTTATTTTTGAAGTTTATACCCAAGCCCCCATATTGTTTCAATATAGTTTTCATGCGCATAAAGATTGATTTTATTGCGAATATTGGAAATATGAACGTTTAAACTGGATTCCACACCGTCATTGGTTTCATCAACGATCAAATCGACGATACTGCTTTTGGAATAGACTCTTTCCGGATATTGCATGAGTACTCGTACGATGGCAAATTCCGTTTTAGTCAGTTTGATCTCGTGATCATTGACAAAAAACGTATGATTTTCTTTATTCAGTTTTAATTCTTTATAGGTCAAAAACGTTGTATCAACCCCTGAATTCTTTCTTAAAGCCACTTTTACTCTGGCAACTGCTTCTTTTAGATAAAACGGTTTGCTGATGTAATCGATTGCGCCGTTCAACAACAAATGGACTTTGTTATCCAAATCGGCCTTAGCAGAAAGAACGATTACTTTCGTATCCGAAAAAACAGACAATAATTCTTCTCCTTGGAGGCCGGGTAGCATCAAATCCAAAAGAATCAAATCAAACTGGCGATCGGCCAATAATTTCGCCTCTGTACCGGAATAGGCCCTAGTTACCGCATACCCTTCCTGATACAATGCTTTTTCTAAAACGTTTCCAATATCGATATCGTCCTCAACGATCAATATGTGATACATCCTTCCACATCCTTCTATATTCCCTCGGAACTTCATACTTTTTCATCATATTTTCATTAATTGTACTGTCCAATGTAATTACTGGTTGAAGTTGGTTAACATCCCCAACAAGTAATAGTCTTCTTGCTTTTGAAATGGGGACTAATGCAGAAGCAACATCACATTGTCCAGCCTCATCCATAATACATATATCAAATAAAGCATTGGTATCTCCCAATCTCAAACAAGATATATTGGTGCATACAATCACAGGAAAAATTTTTTGAAATTTTCTAAAAGACTTCCCATCTTTCAAATATTTGATAAATTCATTTACTCGTTGTTCTTCATTCTCTATCCTAATGACTTGAAGTAAATCTTCGTTTTGTGTTTGAAATAATCGATTGATATATTTAAAAGAATTGTAATAAAGATACATCATAAATTCAAGATCATCAGTCGCTGATTTAACTTTTGAAACAACATCCTCATTGGAAATCGGTTTGATCGTATCATCTTTCTTTTTTAATTTTTCTATACTGGCCTCAATTTTTCCAAGCAAAACCTTTGAACTAGCATTGTTATGGATTATATAACTGTAAAATCGATTTAAATCATTTAAGTTATCTTTGATTTCTAATTTTGTTTCATACTTAATCAGTAAATTTTTAAGTTCTTCGTAATTAGCAGTTGTGAGAGTGACCAATTCTTTTAATTTGTTTTCAAAAATATTCACTGTATTTTTATTATTTACCAATATTTTAATATATTCTGTTGCTTTTAATAATTCACTTCTGTTTCCCAACCGAATCAAAGGAAAAATAACATCTTTTTCCTTATATTTAAATTTTATTTTTTGTACGATATCATCTAGTGGCTGGTTATTATTTGAACAAATAAGACAAGTTTCTTCCCTAAAAAAAGAAGATAGAATCACATTTAATAAAGTAGTTGTTTTACCAGTTCCCGGAGGTCCCTGCACATAAGTTACAGGATGTTTCATTGCATTATATACGACTCTTATTTGGTCAATATCCACTTTTTTATCAATTAAGACGATAGTAGGTTCTGTTTTACCCCTATTTCTTTTACTTATTTCTCCAAAAAAAGCTTTCATAGGAAGTTCTAATTTTCCCAGTTTATGTTTTTCAATAATACTTTCATAAATTTTATCATAATCCATAACAATATCTCTTTGAATCAACATAATATATGGATTCTCATCTATTTTTTCACTCAGTCTAAGATTGTCTCTTAAAAGTTCTTTTGACGTGTCAAAATCATGCTTTAACCCGTAAATGAAATCATTTGGAGAAATATCAAGATAGGTAGCTAGTGACTTTTTCATTCCATCAATTAAGAAAGAACTATTGATAATCATATTTTCGTTTATTTTTAAACTCCGTTGTTCAACATCTAAGACTAATGGATTATAAGCAACAATGTATTGCTTGTTAGATTCACAAATAGAAAGTCTATTTATAGCCAATATTGAAAATTTCTTGTTTTCATCATATAAATTTTGGCAAATATCGTTAACTATTTTTTTAAATTGCTGAGATGTTAGCTTAATGAACTTAGATTTTAAAAGAACTTTTGCATCAATTCCCTCTACATTTCCATATAAACTTTGATAGGGATCATTATCCAACCTTTTCGCTTCGCTATAATATTCTAATATTTTATCATTGAAATTATCATATTCTAACCATGTCAACAAATCTAAATTTTTTTCTATCTTATCAACCAATTTTTCATCTACTTCATAATAAGTTCCTTCTATAATCTCACATGATAAAATATGATTAAAATCTATGACACTATGTAATATGTTTTGTCCCTTAAATTGATTGAAAATACTGACTTTGATTTTTCTACTATTTAACATAATATCATGGACGGCACACCAAAAAAGAGTTTCTTCTTCATTTTTATTTCTATATTTAATTTGAACCCATTTATTCTCTTTTATGGATTTTGACAACATTCTTCCAATACTATCTTTCATATACTACCTTCCAACAATATTTTGCTAATATTACATATATTATAATATATTTTTATCTAAATTGCCATTTTCCGCAAAAAAAGATATTATTTTTGATATGATTTGATCAATTTATTATTGAAATTTATATGTTAAACACTGTCAATACATTTTAGTAATTTAATACAAACTACTCTGCGATAAATTCGTATTTTAATTGACTAGGAATAACTTTTTCCACTTGATTATAAGAAAGTGTCTTTCTTTCCATACTCATGAAAAATAAAGTTTTTTCTCTTGTAACTGATAATCAAATACTGTTTATATTGTTCGATAAAACAAATTTTTTGCATATTAAATACCGGGCACATATTCTATCATATCCAACTTAAAATAAAATGAGGAACGAAAATATCAATAATCGTTCCTTATTTTGAATTTACCTATTCCTGCTTCTTATTTGAAAAAAAATTTAGTGTCCATGCCATCCTCATCCAAAAGAGTCATTTGCGGGATAAAACCGATACGATTTCAATATGACTGGTTCTACTGAACATGTCCACACCCGTCATAGACTGAACTTGGTAACCATTGTTGAAAAAGTCGTAAAGATCTCTTTTTAAGGTTAAGGGATTACAGGATATATAGATCACCGTTCGCGGTTTTAAATAGCCGATCGCATCAATGAATTGTCTGGTGGATCCTTCTCTTGGAGGATCCATTATGATAACATCGATTTTTTCTTTATTTTTGGCGGCGTGTGTTATGTAATTGGTCGCATCATCGGCTATAAACTCAATGTTGGTAATTCGGTTCAATTTTGCGTTAATAATCGCATCTTCAATCGCTTTTTTATTCAATTCCACACCGATGACTTTGCAAACGGAAGACGCCATAAAAATGGAAATAGTTCCAACACCACAATAAGCATCCAATACCACGTCGCTTTTGTTGAAGTTGGCTTGCTGCAATGCCTGATCATACAATCGTTTAACTCCCAACGAATTGACCTGAAAAAAACTGTTTGGAGATATGCGGAAAATATAATTCGCGATTTTTTCCGTAATATAACCGGTTCCGTACAGTATTTTTTGGCGTTGCCCCAAAACAATAGAGGTATCTCTTTTATTGTAATTTTGGACAATCGTTGTAATCGGCATCGGCAATTTCAACAAATCTTTAACAACATTATTTCGACCGGGAAACATTTCCCCATTGGTAACCAAAACCAGCATGATTTCTTTCGTCTGAAAACCGTATCGGATGAAAATGTGACGAAGGACACCTTGTTTGGTGGCTTCATCGTAAGGTGTGATTTTGTGTTTTTTTAAAATGGCATTAACTTCTTTGATCAACTGATTGGCCGGTTTGGCTTGTAAGAAACAATTCTCAACCGGGATGATTTTGTGGGAATGTTCTTCGTAAAAACCGCAAACCAAATTCTTGTTTTTCGATAATCGATACGCCATTTGACATTTATTGCGATAATGAAGTTCTTCAAAACTGGCAATCATTTCAATGTTCCTAAGTTTCAAATGCTTGAACAAATCATTTAAATAGTTCTTCTTACAAGTGATTTCATAATCGTATCGCATATGCATAAATTGACAACCGCCGCATTCTTTTTGATGCGGACATCCGTTTGAGATCCGATATTCGCTTGGTTTGGTTACTTTGGCAAGAACCGGATATTTTCCATCGGTTTGAACCAATATATCTTCCCCGGCAATACAATCGTGGATTTTATATTTTTTTCGGTTGAGTTCAATTACGGCATCGCCTTCATAATTGACCGAAACATTCTTAAATTCTTTCAACATAAAAGAACACCCCTTTCTTCTTATTTTATCATAACTTTTTTAAGTGGCAAATAAAAAGCCCTTTTTAAGGGGCTTATCCTTCCAATTCTTGTCGAACAACATCATAATAATCGGTATAGTGATTCACTTCTTTGACAAATGCCTGGAATACTTTTTTCGTTACTTCGGAATCATTGAAAGCATCATGCTTTTGAATGGAGGGATCTTGATAATAAATTTGGTACATTTTAAACAATCCGGCTTCGCTTTTTAAATGATAAAAATTTTGAATCAACTTAGCCAAATTGACAAAACGCATCAAAGGTTGTAACGATGCGACGCGGTGAATCCGAAACGAATGATTCAAACTGATGCTGTCGTTTTTACCGTACACCACAACGGTCGGATGATATAATTCCAATACTTCTTTGAAATCATCGTAAAACACATGGTAATCAATCGCTTGCAAACGAAACGTTTCATCATCCAACTTTAAAAATTTCTGCACCCGAGTATTCAAATGACGATGCAAAACCGGACGGATATACTGTGAATATCTTGTCATTTCTTCCCCGGTTGCATCGGTAAGCAGATAGCCGACTTGAATGATCTCCGCTTGAAAATCCTTTTTAGAATAATGATAGGGGGGCATCGTCATTTCCAAATCCAAAAACATGATCGTTCCCAAAGAAGCCAAAAAGGTTGAAAGCGATGTGTTGATCTGATGTTGATCGTAGTAATAAACTTTTTTATACGAAAAAACAGAAAACAGTTGCAAAACATAGTCAATAACAAAAGCCTGTCTTTTTTTCTTTAGCAAAATTTTATTTTCATTGTACTCCAAATCAATGTATATGCCTTCATACAAGTACCGTTTAAACAGATTCATCTGACTCGTTTGAAAATAAAAATAAAGGAGGCGCCCATAAGAACGAATGGCGATCATGCGCTCATGAAGATATACTTGATGAATCCTACCGAAAAAACGCATAACATCCTCTCCTTTAATTTGTTTTTACCGAAACGCTCATTCCGTCTCCTATTGGAAATATAGACGTTTGAAATCGTTCATCTTCAAGCAACGTTTGGTGGAAAGCCGATAGTTTCCGAACCAACCCCCTTAAAGAACGTGATTGCTGCTCGTTATTTTCTTCCAATAACCCATGAAAAAGCATATTGTCACAGACAACTACCCCGCCCTGCTTAAGCAGTGGGGTATAGATTTGAAAAAACTTCGCATACTGAGCTTTGGCGGCATCGATAAAAATCAAATCGTATGATTCTTCGGCCACTTCCGAATAAGCCTCTAAAGCATCTTTAAAAACAAGACGAATTTGACTGGATAAACCGGCTTGAGCAATCTCTTCTTTGGCAACAGAAACCATTTTTGGATCACGCTCAATGGTTGTCACCAAACTACCGCATACTTGATGCATCCGAATCGCCGAATAACCGATGGCACTTCCGATTTCCAAAATCCGCTTGGGTTGAATTAAGCGAATCACCATTTCCAAAAAAGCCAAACCTTCATCCTGTATAATCGGAATATGATGCTGTTGCGCATACGCTTTGCGTCTTAAATCTGCCTCATCCCATTTCAAATTCAAGCCATTAGGCACAGTTGCAGTCACAATCATCACTTCCGCAGCCGCCGCCACATGAAGCACAACCGCCGCTACATCCCGAATTTTCTTCTAACTGGTTCGAATAGTCTTCCAACAAGTCTTCGAGCATTTCCCATTCTTCGTCCGTCTGAATTTGAACCAGTTCGCCTTCGCCGTTTTCATGTTCGATATAGCAGGCAGCGGAAGCCTCTTCTGTTCCACGCGGTTGAAAAACAACATAATCTTTATTGAATTCATCCGAATGATAGGTAAATAAAATATCGCAAACGACTTCTTTTCCGTCGTCTGTTGTTAATGTAATTGTCCGTTCTTGCATCTTTTTTCCTCCTTAAAATGCCAATTGATCCAAATAGTTCTGCAGAATCACCACTGCAGCCATTTCATCTTTCTTTTCTTTTCTTTCTTTTCGGCGAACATGACCGCCGATCATCGCTTTATCCACTAAAACCGTTGTCAACCGTTCATCTTGAAGAACAACGTTGATATCGGAATTCGCTTCGATTTGCGCTTTGAAATCCTCACTGATTTTCGCTCTTACTCCGGCATCGCCGTTCATATGTTTCGGATAGCCCAAAACAATGGTTTGAGCCCCTTCCTTTCGGCAAAACGAAATCGCGTAAGAGACGGCATCCTCGTAATGATTTTCTTCAAAACGATATGTTTCCACAGCCCGTGCCAGTATACCGAGCGCATCGGATACGGCAATCCCAAGTGTTTTGCTTCCTAAATCCAACCCGACGTATTTCATTGGCAAAGTTCCTTTGCTTTTTCCATTGCCTGATCGATTTTGGAAATATCTTTTGCGCCGGCTTGAGCCAAATCTTTTTTACCGCCACCGCCGCCACCGCAGATTTTAGCGGCTTCTTTAACCAATAAAGAGGCATCTTTTCCATCTTGTGTTGCACAAACGAAAGTAACCTTTCCTAAGTCATACCCAGCTAAAAAGACAACTTTTAAGTGTTTATTGTTTTTCAAAGCAACCGCCATGTCTTTTAATAAATTGGAATCGGTCGTTTCAACTTTGGCAAACAGCATCTCTTTTTCAATCAACACATCGTATTTATTCAAATCCGATAAGGCATTCTGACTTTTTTTAGCTTGAAATTCTTTTTCCAATATCTTGACCGCATTTTGCGCTTTTGATAATTCTTCTCTTAAAGAAAGCAAATAACGATAACCGAAACCAAGCGGTTCTTGATACTGGTATGTTGATGTCACGTTGATGCCCATTGAAGCAGCCGTCTGAACGATTTCTTCGGCCTTTGTTCCAATCGCCTCAATACTTTGACGCAGAGGGGCTGTTGCATCTTTTAAATGGTTCATGGCCTCCTGCGATGTTGCGGCGGTTATTCTGAAAATCCCCGATCCGATGGATTCACAGGAACAAATGACAAAAGTTTCCACTTCTTTGGTATTGGAAACATGCGTTCCCGCACAAAATTCTTTGGATATTTCCATGTCTACGACCCGAACCTGATCGCCGTATTTTTCACCGAAAAGAGCGATTGCGCCGATTTTTTTGGCTTCCTCAATCGGAAGAACTTTTGTTTTTACCGGATGGGCTTCTTTAATAAACGCATTTACCGTATCTTCAATGGCCAAAATCTCCTCATCCGTCAAAGCCGTATAATTGTTGAAATCGAAACGGCAGACCGTACTGGATACCATCGAGCCTTGTTGGTGCACGTGATTGCCCAATACTTTTTGAAGGGACGCTTGTAAAAGATGCGCGGCCGAATGGTTTTTGCGCGTCAATTCCCGGTTTTTAACATCGACACTGGCAAAAACAAGATCGCCTACGGCAAACGGATTTTCTTTTAAAATGTGCAAATGTTGGCCGTTGGGCATTTTGATGACATCGACTACCTCAATGCCGTTGATGGTTCCTTTATCGCAAAGTTGACCGCCGGAAAACGCATAAAACGGCGTTTCATCCAACACGACACCCTTTTCGAAAACAGCAAGGATGCGAGCATGTTGACTGGTTACCAAATAGCCGGAAAAACGGGAAGGTTCTTTAAAATTCAAAAAAGCCTCGTTTTGACCACTCATCGAATTTTCATCCTTCCGGGCATTTCTGGCCCGTTGTTTTTGTTCCTCCAAATAACCCTTAAACCCTGCTTCATCCACCTCAAGATTTTTTTCCGCGGCATATTCAATGGTCAGTTCCAGCGGAAAACCATACGTATCATAAAGCATGAACGCATCTTCAGCCGAAATCATCCGATCGGCTTTGGCTGCAATCGCTTCAAACCGTTTTTCACCTGAGGAAAGAGTCGTCAAAAACTTTTCTTCTTCCGCATGAATGATCGTTTTGACAATCGCCGCTTTTTCATGCAAATAAGGATAATACGGATCCATGATTTGAATCACGACATCGACCAATTCAGCCATAAACGGTCGGTTGATCCCCAATGATTTGGCATATTTAGAAGCCCGGCGAAGCACCCGACGAAGCACATATCCACGTCCTTCGTTGGACAAAACGGCACCGTCTGCAACGGCGAAAGTAACCGTTCGGACATGATCGGCAATGACTTTAAAAGCCATTTGTCCTTGATAGGCAACACCGGATATTTCTTCCGTTTTCGCAATGATCGGCCGGAATAAATCCGTATCGTAATTGGTATCCGTTTCTTGCATAACACAGCAAAGACGTTCTAATCCCCAACCGGTATCAATGTTTTTTTTCGGAAGTTCCGGATAGTTTTGGCGTTCCATTCCTTCTTTGGAATTAAACTGGGAAAAGACGATATTCCCGATTTCAATAAACCGATCATTTTCGATTTCCTGTTCGATCAACTCTTTTCCTCTTTTATCGTATTTTGTGCCGCGATCATAGAATAATTCCGTATCCGGGCCGCATGGACCTTCGCCGATTTCCCAAAAGTTTCCGTCTAACGGAATCAAATGATCGGATGCAATACCGTGACGCAGCCATTCGGCTTTGGTTTCGCTGTCTTCCGTATAATAAGTAATGTAGATTTTTTCTTTTTCAAAACCGAACCATTTTTCTTCAAAAAGAATTTCCATAGCAAAAGCGATCGCTTCTTTTTTAAAATAATCACCGATCGAAAAGTTTCCGAGCATTTCAAAAAAAGTATGATGACGGGCCGTCTTGCCGACATTTTCAATATCGTTGGTACGGATACATTTTTGCGCGTTGGTAATACGCGGATTGTCCGGCACAACCGTACCGTCAAAATATTTTTTAAGCGGTGTTACACCGGCATTGGTCCATAAAAGAGTCGCATCATCATGCGGAACCAAAGAGGCCGACGGTTCTATTTTATGTCCTTTGGATTGATAAAAATCCAACCACATCTGTCTGATTTGACTAGAAGTTAATTTCTTCATTCCAATTCCCTCCAATGTTTAAGATACAACGTTTTTATTTTACCAAAAAAAAGCATCAAATACAAGAAAAAAGCATGTTGGGAAAGAAAAACAGCCATGTTTTTCCAAAACATGGCAGAAAATACTTTTTTTAAGTCGCTTTACCCCAAGTCCACCTACTTTTTGTTATAATAGCAAAGAGAGGTGAACGATCATGAGTGAAAAAGAATTCGTTTTGTTAATCAAACAAATACGCGAACAACGCTTTCTTTTGCAAAAAGACGTTGCCAAACAAATACCGGTATCCAAAAGCGACTATTCCAAAATCGAAAACGGCAAAAAGAAACTGAATTTTTTTCTGATTCGCCGGTTTTCCGAACTATTCGATTTGGATTTAAATCAAATCAAAGAAAACACCGTCAAACGATACATCGACATGGATTAGCGTAAATTTCAATGAAAAAATCTATCTTTTTTACTTACTTTAAAAGATAGATTTTTCATGATTAACTAATGTGAATTTTCTTCATCGCGTCTTTAAGCGGTTTTTGAACCGTCTTACATTCTGCAAGCATCATACCCATGATAAGTCCAACACCGAACATCATGATTTTTTTCATATTTTCACCCTTTTTTAGTTTGCGATTGTCATGGCGGATTATGGTGGTAATTTATTCCATAAAACTATAAGGGGTAATGTTTTCCATATCGTATTCCCCAAGTGTATCAAAAGGAATGGTGTCATCGAAAATTCGAATGGCATCGTCTTTTTCCATCAAACGCGAAACCAGCGATGTTTGCCGCAACACTTCTTCTTTTTGAATGGTTTGACGCAAGGTATCCAAACTGCCTAAAATAATCAGTTTTTTCTTTGCTCTGGTAATGGCTGTATAAATGATTTTTTGCCGCAACATCAAAGAATAACTCGGTAAGATCGGTAAAATGACACAATCGTATTCGCTACCTTGGGATTTATGAACGGATATGGCATAAGCAAGTCGTAAATGTTCGATTTCTTTAACCGGATAACAAACGACTCTGCCGTCAAAATCGATCAACAAAACATCTTTTTCTTTTAACGTTGTTATTTCTAAAATTTTACCGATGTCCCCATTCATAATGTTCAATTCCGGATCGTTTTTGAGTTGAAGAACTTTATCGTGTTTTTTTAAAATCTTATCGTCACGGACAATTTTTTCCTCATTCGGATTATATCGTTTGGAAACGGCTTCATTGACCGCATCGATTCCGGCAAGGCCGGCATACATGGGTATCAAAATTTGAATTCCGTTGTGTAGGTCTTCATGATTTTTCAAATAGCCGTCTAACAAAAAGAAGAGGCGTTCTTGTAAATTTTGGATCTCGCACGGATAAAAATAAACTTCTTTTTTTCTTGAAAAAATCCGAAAATCGATTTCTTTGGAAAGAACCATGGAAGAAAGTCGGATGATATCGGAATCTTCAGCTTGCCGCATCACTTGAAAAAGAGAAACCGTTTTGAATATTCTAGAAGAAAGCAAGTCATGAAAGACATTACCGGGACCTACGGACGGCAACTGATTTTCATCGCCGACCAAAACGATCTGACACGATAAAGGCAAAGCCGAAAACAAAGAGCGGGCCAATTTAATATCGATCATGGATGCCTCGTCGATAATCGCAAGCGACACATTCAAAGGACAATCCTCACTATAGGAAAAACCGCCTTCGTAATTATACCCCAACGCTTTATGAATGGTAGAGGCTTTAAAACGGCTGATTTCGGTTAATCGTTTGGCCGCTCTTCCGGTCGGCGCCATCAAAACCACTTTCGCGTCCAATTCGTCGGACGGAAACGATAATCCGTTTAACGACGCATAAGCGCGCAAAATGCCGTTTACAATGGTGGATTTACCGGTTCCGGGACCACCGGTAATGATCGAAATTTTATTCGTCAATGTTTGATAAACCGCCTCTTTTTGCAAATCCGTATACCGAATATTCAAATCTTGTTGGGCTTGATCGATGGCCTCTTTTGTTTTTTCTTTGGAAAAACTTTTAAATTTTGCCTTCTTTAATGTCAAAAGACGTTTGGCCGTTTGCGCTTCGGCCTGATATAAAAACGGATCGTAATAGCGTTCGTTTTCAAAAATAATCTGTTGGTTTTCAATCAACTGATCCAAAGCCGACTTCAAAAGAGAAACCGAAAGACCCGCTTGGTTTTGCAACAATCCAAGTGCCGATTGAAGCAACTGTCCTTCCGTTAAAAACGTAAACCCCTGTTGGTAACAAACTGCATAAAGCGTATATCGAAGCGCCTCTTTCAACCGACAAGGATCGGTTTCTTCAAAACCCAAATTTCGGGCTAACTGATCGCATTTTCGAAAACCGAATCCCTCAACATCGTAAATCAAACGATAAGGGTTTTCTTCGATTTTATTAGCGGCATCCAAACCGTATACCTCATAAAGTTTATACACCATTTTACCGGTCAAGCCAAAACCGTAAAGTCGAATGAAAACTTGTTCGTTGGCATCGTTTTCTTTCAAAGCGGTCACTAAAATCTTTTTTTTAGATGCCGTCATTTGCGATACCTCATCTAAAATCGTATCGTCTTTTAAAATTTTCGGGATACAATCCAGCCCCAAATGCTCTACGATATTGGTCGCCAGTTTCGGGCCGATGCCGTAAAACCGTTCACTGGAAAGATAGGCAATCAAACCGTCTTTCGTATAATGATTGCTTTTGGTAAAAGAGGAAACGACAAACTGGTTCCCATATTTGGGATGTTGCTTGAAAATCCCGGTAAATTCGTAATTCAATCCTTCTTCCAAATAAGGAAAATTACCGACGATAATCAAACTTTCTTCTTCTGCGGAAAGAATTTTGGCAACTTTATAAAGCGAATCTTCACTGGTGTAAATATACGATTCGATACGACCTTCTATCACTTCTTTATTCTGTTCCATCAGTATTTTCTTCTTTCATTGTCGTAATAGACCGTATCGATGATCGCTCCGCCCAAACAAATTTCTCCATCGTATAAAACGACCGCCTGCCCTGGTGTAACAGCTCGGCAACAATCGGGATAAAAAACGTTGATCGTCGTTTCATCTACATATCCAATGGTAACTTTTTGATCTTTTTGGCGATACCGAAACTTTGCCGTATAGGCTTTTCCTTCAACAGGACGATCACAAATCCAGTTGGCCTCTTTGGCCGTACACCAGTTGGATTCCAAATAAAGACTGTCATGGCCTTGTCCGACAATCAATTCGTTTTTTTCCAAATCCTTTCCAACAACAAACCATGCATCGGAAGCATACCGATTTGAACCGCCGATTCCAAGCCCTTTGCGTTGCCCGATGGTGTAATACATCAATCCATCATGCCGGCCGATCACCGTCCCGTCAACGGCAACCATATTGCCCGGTTGCGCCGGCAAATAATTTTTCAAAAACTGCTTGAAATTGCGCTCACCGATAAAACAGATCCCGGTTGAATCTTTTTTCGTCGCGGTAGCAAGATGTTGTGCTAAAGCCAATTTACGCACCTCTTCTTTGGTTAAATCGCCAATCGGAAAAAGGGCTTTTCTCAATTGTTCCTGATGAAGCATGCATAAAAAGTACGTTTGATCTTTATTGGCATCCACACCGCGCAGTAAATAACTTTTATCCTTTTCGTGGCGAACTCTGGCATAGTGTCCCATCGCAATATAATCGGCACCGAGTTCCTCAGCTTTTTTCAAAAAAGCATTGAATTTGATATATTTATTGCACATGATATCCGGATTCGGTGTTCTGCCTTGACGGTATTCCCTTAAAAAATAATCAAAAACCGTATTCCAGTATTCTTCGATAAAATCGACCCGATGAAGCGGGATTTCAAGTTTCTCGGCAACTTTTACCGCGTCCTGATAATCTTGTTCCTGAGGACAAACCTCTTCATTCAAATCTGGATTCCCCAAAACATCGTGATTGGCTAAAGAATCCCAATTCCGCATAAACATCGCTTCTACCAAATATCCCTGTTCTTTTAACAATGCCAAAGCCACGGAGGAATCTACTCCGCCGGATAACCCGAGAATGACTTTTTTCATACCAACACCTTCTTCCGCTTTTTCAATTCATTTTATCACAGAACGCAAAAATAATCTAGAAATTATCCGATATTTCTCGTATAATGAAGATGAGTTTAAGGAGATACCCCTATGGAAGAAAAACAGATCAAAAATGAAAATGAACATACCTATGACAATGGTTTTCATCCCAAACAAGTGGTGTTAAACGAAAACTACATCTTTTATAACCGCCGTCTGTCGTTTCGGATTGCTTCTAAAATCATTGTTTTTTTTACTCGATTATGGTTGGTTGTACCGAAATGGTGGATGGGCCTCAAAATCACCGGCAAAGAAAACAAAAGAAAAGTCAAAGGAGCATTGATGGTTTCCAATCATATCCATCCGCTGGATGCCTTTTTCATCGTCGGCAGCATGTATTTCACCAAAGTATACGTTACCATGTTACAGAGCAATTTAGGGTTTGGTCTGATTTCCAAATACATGCGGTTGGCCGCCGCCGTTCCGATTCCGGAACAACGCAGGCTACTTCGAAAATTCGATCAGGAAACGGCTCAAACGCTAGACAAAAAACAAAATATCCTTTTTTATCCGGAAGCGGCCTTAATGCCCTACTGCGATCATATCCGCAATTTTTTACCCGGTGCTTTTCATTTTGCCGTTAAATATGACAAACCGATCCTCCCGTGCTGTTTTACTTTTCACAAACCGAAAGGAATTTTGAAACTGTTTCGCAAAAAACCGGTGGTTCATCTTCATTTTTTCGAACCCTACTTTATCAAGCAGGAAGAAAACCGCACCAAAACAATCGAACAAACAACCGAAAACATTCATAAAATGATATCTGATTACTTCATCGAACATAGCGATTACTACTATGAAAACGGCATCAAAAAAACGCTTTAATTCCTAAGAAAAAGGCCCAGTTCAAAAGAAAAGATTGTATTTTGAGGCAATCTCTACTATAATTAAATTGGATAGAAAGAAGGATAAACTATGAAAAAATTCAAAATAATCGTAGATAGCAGCAGTGATTTATCATCCGATGCGATTGTCGATGAGGAAATCGATTTTGAAGTTGTGCCACTAACCATTCATATAGAAGATAAAGAATTTATTGATACCGATACTTTAGATACGAAAGAAATGTTGGAAGCGATGCATGCTTCTTCTACTAAAAGTACGACCTCCTGTCCATCGCCGGGCAGTTTTTTGGAATCGTATTCGGCTCCGTTTAATTTTTGCGTTACCATTACATCGAAATTAAGCGGTACATACAACAGCGCCAAAGTAGCCAGTGAGATGTCCGAAAATGCCTGTTTTGTGATCGACTCCATGGCGACCAGTGGTTCCATGGCATTGATCGTCGATGAGTTGGTGCGACTCATCAAAAAAGGGTACGATTTTGAAAAAATCTGTAAAGAAATCATCGCTTTCCGTGATCAATTGCATTTATTGTTCGTCTTAGACCGCTTTGATAATCTCGTTAAAAATGGCAGAATGAGTCGAATCACATCCATTATTGCCGGTGTTTTACACGTAAAACCGCTTTGTGAAGCCCAAGACGGAGAAATCAAAGTGGCCGAAAAACCGAGAACTAGAAAATTGGCTTTCCAGCGTTTGGTAGACGGAATCGGCGAACGAATCCAGAATTTCAAAGAAAGAACCTGTATCATCACCTATTGCGAAAATGAAGAATTGGGTCTAGAATTGCAAGATAAAATTCGCAGTAAATACGATTTCAAAGAAGTCATCGTTCGCAAAATGCATGGCCTTGCTTCTTTTTATGCCTTGGAAAACGGCGTAATTGTTTGTTTTTAAATAAGTTAAAAAAACCAATTTTGGTTTTTTTATTTTCACTGTAAAAGGAGTGTTTAGACAATGCAAAAAGAACAACAGGAAATCGATTTACATTACCAAAACAAACAAGAAATCATAAAAAGTTCCTTTTTAGGTTTTTTTATCGGTTTGGCAGTCATTGTTCCCGGTATCAGCGGATCGACAATTGCGATTTTATTTAAACTGTACGATAAACTGTTATATGCCATCGGCAATCTAGTCAAACGATTTCGAGCGTGTTTATTGTTTTTACTTCCGATTGCGATCGGTGTAATCATCGGGCTTTTAATCGGGTTTATTACCGTTCAGCAACTGTTAAAAATTCTTCCGTTTGCCATCGTGGCTTTGTTTGCCGGGTTAATGTTGGGGGCATTCCCGGCTGTAACCGACGAAATTAAAAATGAGGTAACCACCCCCATCAGAATAATCTTGTTTCTTTTGGGCGTAGCCTTACCGATTATCATCGGTGTCGTTTCGATTTTCGATCAAACCGGAAACCAAAGTTTGGAAAACTTAAATTTTTACCATTATCTTTTATTTTTCTTCTTAGGTTATTTGGTGGCCATCACCCAAATTGTCCCCGGTTTGAGTGCGACAGCCCTTCTAATGGCATTCGGTTATTTCAATCCCTTAATCGAAACGGTATCATTTTCTTACTGGCAAAATAACCCGCAAATCTTTTTCGTTTATGCAGCCCTCGGACTAGGTGGATTGATCGGCTTGGTAACCTTTTCCAAACTGCTTACGTCTTTATTTTCAAAATACCGAAAGACGGCTTTCTTCTTAATCGTCGGTTTGTCTTTGGGATCGATTGTTTCCATGTTTGTCAATCCGGATATTTGGGTGGTTTACGAATCTTGGAAAGCCGGTCATACTTCTATGCCGCTTGAACTTGGAATTGGAATTCCGTTATTTATCATCGGGACCGTTCTTTCTTATTTATTTGTTCGCTACGAACGAAAAAAAACACAAAATGATTCCATTGAATCAAACAAAAAAGCATTTTCTTAAAAATTCTTAAGAAAATGCTTTTTTTATCAAATTGTATCAATCCATTGAAGCGCACTCTTAATCACATCATCCATATCATAGTATTTGTACTGCCCCAAACGGCCGCCGAATATCACTTGTTCTTCTTTTTCTGCCAAGGCTTGATACTTCTGGTATAATTCGTTGTTTTTCTCATCATTGACCGGATAATACGGCTCATCTCCTACTTCCCATTGTTTGGAATATTCTTTCGTGATGACCGTCTTCTTACTTTCTACATCGAATTCAAAATGTTTATGTTCGATGATTCGCGTATACGGTACCTCATAGTCCGTATAATTGATTACCGCATTCCCTTGATAATTCTTTTCTTCTTTGATCTCGTTTTCAAACGCCAAACTCCGGTATTCTAACGCTCCGTAACAATATCCATAATACGCATCGATCGCTCCTGTATAGATGATCTTCTTTCCCTCTTCGTTCCACCGCTCTTTTTCTTTCAAATAATCTGTATTGGTTCTGACTTCGATTCCTTCTAGCATCTTTTCGATCAACGCCGTATATCCTCCGATCGGGATCCCCTGATACCGGTCGTTAAAGTAATTGTTATCAAACGTGAATCGTACCGGTAACCGTTTGATGATAAACGGCGGTAATTCCGTACACGCTCTGCCCCACTGTTTGGCCGTGTACCCTTTCACCAGTTTCTCATAGATCGTTGGCCCTACCAATTTGATCGCCTGTTCTTCTAAATTCTTCGGTTCTTCAATTGGATATGCTTTCTTTTCTTCTTCTATTTTCCGTTTTGCTTCTTGAGGTGTAAAGACATCCGGCCACAATTTCGTGAACGTATTCATATTAAACGGTAGATTATAGCATTCGTTTTTGTAGCGTGCCACCGGTTGATTGATGTATTGATTAAATGTCGCAAACTGTTGTACATAATCCCAAATCTTCTTCTCATCCGTATGAAAAATATGCGCACCATACTTATGCACCCGGATTCCTTCTATTTCTTCGGTGTAGATATTCCCGCCGATGTGGTCTCTTTTTTCAAGCACCAAACACCGATATCCTCTTTTTGTCAGTTCATACGCACATACCGATCCGTATAATCCCGATCCTACTATGATATAATCGTACATTCTTTTTCTCCTATTGATCGACCGTTACTTTGGCCAAATATTTTCCGGAAAGCACATTGGCAACGACGAAAACGACCACCCAACCGATATTAATCAATGCCTGATAACCGATGGCGATATCAACACCGAAACAATTGATATTCCAGCCGAAACTATTGGTTAAGGAAGCAATCAATTCGGACGCATTTTCAATGCCGCCTTGGGTTTGCATAAATTGAGTAAACAATTCAATCGGCGTATTCAAAAACGCAAACCGCATCAAACCACACGAATAGGTTCCCGGTATGAAACAACAAACGTTTCGCAACCATCCCGGAAACATGGAAAGCGGCATGTATGCCCCAATCAAGAAACCGGCAATCGCGGAGAAGATCGCAATCAAAGAAGCCAAGGTCGACTCTCTTTTAATAAACGAACAGATAAAGATCGTAAGCAACGTCGAGGTAATCGACGATAGGGAAAGAATGGCAATCATCATGATAAAATCAGCAAACGAGATCACAAATTCCCCCATCACCAACAAATAAATCAAACAAACCAACAAAACGACAAAACAAATCAAAAGCGTAACGATAAAATTAAATAAAAAATAACTGCCGATCAGTAAATTTTTATTAATCGGAGAGGAAGCAAAATCGCGGTTGACCCCGTTTTCTTTATCATTGATGATAATATTATTGGTTTGGATCGAAATGGTAATGGTACTTAATGTTATAATTCCGGATAACATCCACGAATCAACCAAAATATCCAAATATTTCTTCAGTTCGGCCGTATAAGGAATATTAAGTTGATACAACATATTTTCAACGGTCGACAGTTCCAATTCTCTTAAAAAACAAATGTATACCGCTAAGATAATCAACGGTACCATCAGTGTATAAAAAACACGGATTTTATTTTTGAAAAAAACCAAAAAATGTCTTTTCGTCAATTGGAAAAAAATATGAAACGAGTTATTCCAACTTTTTGTCATCTTCTTCACCTAGCGTAATATTTTTTCCGGTCACATTCAAAAATACATCGTCCATATTCCCTTTTAAAACTTCAATATCGTTCATGTAAGAAGAAAAGGAGGCAATGATTTTTGCAGCCGTCTGATTCGATTTGATAACGATTTTATAAGCACCGAGTTCTTCTGCATATCGGTACGTCATTTCCTTTTGTTCCAACGCTCTTTCAAATGCCTCATCAATCGGTCGATAACATAAAATGTAGTCATTGCTGTAACGGTTTTTCAATTCTACCGGTGTGCCTTGAGCAATGATCTTGCCTTTATCCATAATGACGACATTCGAGGCTTTTTCGGCTTCTTCCAAATAGTGCGTTGTCAGAAAAACCGTCATATTCGTTTCTCTTCTGATCTTGTCGATCAAAGACCAGACAACCAACCGTGTTTTCGGATCCAATCCGGTCGTCGGTTCGTCCAATATCAGCAATTTCGGTGAATGAACCATCGCTCTGGCAATATCGACTCTTCTTTTCTGACCACCGCTTAAATTTTTAATAGCACGATTCAAAATCGGTTTTAATTCCAGCAATTCGATAATCATTTCGATGTTTTTCTTTTTCTGTTCTTTGGATAACCCGTAAAACGACGTTCTTATCTCCAAATTCTCAAGAACAGTCAATTCCTGATCCAGGACGCTGTTTTGGAAAACGATACCGATTTCGTTTTTGATTTTAAAAGCATCTTTATCCAAATCGTAGCCGTCAACATAAATCTTACCGGAATTCTTTTGCAAAATTGAACAAATAATATTGATCGTCGTACTTTTTCCCGCTCCGTTGATACCCAAAAACGCGAATAAAGATCCTTTTTCGACCCGAAACGAAATATCGTTGACCGCATGGACCGTACCGTACGATTTAACCAAATTCTCGATCACAAGTGCATCTTTTTCCATAATTATTTTCCTGTATTCCTTTTGATTTTATTCCAGCCCGGTTTGGAAAAAGCCCCAACACAAAGCGTAACTACGTAAATGAACAAAAAGCACGGAAACAAAAATGCCGCCGAAAGCATTTCTTTTCGCGATTGAGCCCCCATCTTTTTATAGTCCACCAAAACTAAAACAAGTCCTTGCAAAATACCGAAAAAGATAAAAAGCGCCAACAAAATACCCGCTCCAATATAAATCGTATTCCATAAAAGCGTATAATAATAAGACGCATCCATCATCGTCAACGGAATTTGTTCATAGGCCGCCAGTGATAAAAACGTGAAATTGTAAATATAAAATAACGGAATCCAAGTACACAAAATAAACGTCAGGAAAATAAAAATATAAGACATGAACATTTCAACATAAGAAATCCGACCGGTTGTAAAAAATTTAGCAAGCATCTTCAACAACTTGGTTTTAAGCAGTTTGACACCGCCGTTGTAGATTCTTTTGTTGCGGTTGAGTGTATCCTTAAACGAAGACGGCATGTCCTCATAAACAATGGCATCTTCCACGTAATGACCTTTATATCCTTCCAACATGCGATTAAAATTGAATTCGGCATCATCGGAAATGGAAACCGGATCATACCCGCCGCAAGCTTCTAACATCCGAGTTGACATCATTGCGCCGCTGCCGTTGATGTGGGCGGCAATATTCAGTCGTTCTCTTACCCGACTGCCGTATCTGGAATCAAACGTATAAAACAAGGTACACGCCTTCGTATAAAAATTCTGGGTAGCATTAAGCGCCCCTTCATACGGTCTTGCAAAATCAACGCCGCTTTGATAGGCATCATTCATCAAAGACGAAAATTCTTTATTCATATGGTTGTCCGCATCCAAATGAATAATCATATCATACTGACCGGTTTTCAGCAAATAATCGACTCCGTACTTCAACGGATAAAGCGCCATATGATGCGCCGGGTCGGGATCATTGTGAATCAAGACTTTTGCGCCAGCCTCTTCGGCCAATCGCGCCGTATCGTCCGTACAATTATCTGCTACCACATACACATCGAATAATTCTTTCGGATAATCCTGATTTTCCAAAGCATCTTTGACTGTATCGTAGATGACGTTTTCTTCATTATAAGCCGGAATCAAATAAGCGATTTTGGCTTTTTGTTCACTTTTAGGATACGTTTTTTTCTTTACCCATGCAAAAAGAACAAATAAAATCTGAATCAGTAAAGGTACCGCAATCACAATCAAAACGACATAATTGATGATGCTGAGTACACGATATAAAATTTCGTACCACATAATTCAAAGCTCCTTAACACTCTTCAATATTAGGTATATTATATCATATTTATTCTGTTATTTTTCATCTTTTCTGTAAAAGTGGCAAATTCTACTAAAAATAGACAGATTGCAGACTTATTTTCGAACGGAATATCCGAATTTCCCGAGATATTCGGACAAAAGGTAATATTCGCCGTGCGAATACGAAATCAATTGTGCCCGATTTAAATCCAAACGTCCTTTTGAGTCCAGATAAGTATCGTCGATCGTAACACCGACCACTTCTGCTAGAAACATATCATGCGACCCCAAAGGAATAATCTGCCGAATTTTACATTCGATATTGACGGGACTTTCCGAAATAGAGGGAACAGAAACATGCTTAGAAGGAATGGCCGTTAAATGCAAAGCTTTGAATTTATCGATGGTTTTTCCCGAGCGTACACCGCAAAAATCGCACGCATAGGTCAAATCCCGATTAACCAAATTAATCACAAACTCTTTACTTTCTTCCAAAAGATGATAAGAATACCGTTCCTTTCGAACCGAAATATACACATAAGGCGGATTCGTACAACACGTCCCCGTCCAAGCAATCGTAATAATATTCGGTTTGTTGTCATTCCCCATCACACTGACCATTACCGCCGGTAACGGATATAACATATTTCCCGCTTTCCAATACTGTTTCATTTTCTTTTCCTCAACTAATTCGGCAAAACCTGATTGACTAAATTCGGATGCCGTTCAATAAATTCTTTGCTGCTCATCGTTATCCCATCATATTCCACACAGTCGCAAGCCAAAAAGCCGTTTTTGGTATAAATTATCAAATGATAATGAAAAACAGACTGAATCCCGCCATACGGTAAAGCCTGTAAAGTAATCGGTCCTTCATACCAGTAACAATCTTTCAAAACCAACGGTTTTCCCTGATAATACGTTAATAAATCGTTGGGCAACACCAATGCCATACTGAAATCGGTCATCTTAACACATCCTTTTCTATATTGTATCAAAAAATAATTTTTTTTATATCTTTATTTCCAAAATAAATTATAAAAACGGCAAAATTATTTGCCGCTAACAGGAAACCAATTTAAATTTACATTGCACACGATTAGAAATCAAATTGGCCAATTCAATAGGATCGACATGATTCGTTGTGTCAACCACTAATAAATTTTTAGAAAGAATTGTCTTTATAAACTCCTTATAATGTCGGTTTAAACCATGAATAAAATTTAAATCCAGTTCTTGTTCATAAAGACGATTTTTCTTTCTTATTCGTTGTTAAAGATAATTTTGTATCCCAACAAAGATAAACGTATCAATTAGGTTTTGGTAATAATTTGACAAAATTATCGTATATCTTTTTATAAACAGAAAATTCTTGATCGGTTATATATATATTTTTCAAATAAAAAATTTTATTTTTGATAATAAAATGAAACCACCTTATTGATTGCAAATTATTTATGATTTAAAAATGTTGAAAAAAGATATGAATGTTCTTGTTTGTTACCTAACGTAATGAATTATAATAAGGACGAGGTGAAAAAGATATGACTGATTACCGAGCAATTCCACAAGGATACATGACAGTTGGCGAAGTCGCAAAGAAAATGGGAGTTACTGTTCGCACACTGCAATACTATGACCGTGAGGGACTATTTTCTCCTTCTGCCAAAAGTGAAGGCGGACGCAGACTTTATACGGATAAAGATATTATAAAGTTGCATCAAATATTATCCTTAAAGTCTTTGGGCTTTTCTATTGACGAAATCAAAAACAGATTGATCTCGACTGATACTCCCGATGAAGTTGCTGCCATCCTAACGGAGCAGAGTAAGGCGATAAAGCTGCAGATCGAAACGCTTCAGCAATCGTTGTACAATATCGAAACATTAAAAACTGAGGTTTTGAAAATGCAATTGGTTGATTTTAAGAAATATGCCGACATAATCGTCAATCTGCAATTGAGAAATGACAACTATTTCCTGATTAAATACTTTGATGAAAACACTCTCGACGATTTGCGAAAGCGATTTAATAAAGAAAGCGGCCTTGCTTTTATAAACCAATTCAATTCTTTGCGTGATAAAGCCGTGCAATACATTGATGCTGGCATTGCCCCTGAAAGTGAGCAAGGACAAAGTTTTGCAAAAGAATTTTGGCAGCTCATTACGGAATTTACGGGTGGCGATAGGAATATGCTGCCACAACTTATGAAAATGGGTGAAATAAATACCGATAATGTTGATTGGCAGCAAAAACAAGAAAAACTGAATTCTTTTCTTGAACCTGCTCTCAATGCGTATTTTAATAATTTAGGAAAAAATCCCTTTGAGGTGTAAAATGGTTGCCGCATTACAAGTAAAAGGATTAAAAAAAAGTTATGGAAATATCCCCGTTTTAAAAGGTATTGATTTTTCGGTACAACAGGGCGAGATATTTGCTTTACTCGGTATGAACGGCGCGGGGAAAACGACGGCTTTGGAATGCATCGAAGGCTTGCGCACCTACGATGACGGAAAGATAACGATACACGGCAAAACCGGTATTCAGTTACAATCGGCATCCTTGCAAGCATTTATCAAACCGCTGGAAGCAGTCAATTTGTTTTCTAAATGGAACAAAACGAAACCGGACACAAAGATGCTCAAAACACTCGGAATATATGAACTTTCTAAAAAGAAATATGCCGATCTTTCTATGGGTCAAAAGCGCCGACTGCACCTTGCGCTCGCCCTGATCGGCAACCCTGATATAGTATTTCTTGACGAGCCGACCGCAGGGCTGGATGTTGAAGCAAGACACTCTCTGCACGAGCAAATCAAAGGGTTGAAAAAGCAGGGTAAAACGATTATTCTCACCAGCCACGATATGGCAGAAATCGAAACTTTATGCGACCGGATCGCTATACTTAAAGATGGTAAAATCGCTTTTATCGGTACAATAGAGAAACTAACCGCATCCCTCAGCAAATATTATACAGTGCATATAACCACTCCATTCGGACGGAAAAGTTTTGTTACGGATAATCTTACCCAAACATTACTTGAAAAGATTTCCAAATATAAGCACAATAATACAGAAATTTTAGACATACGAACGGACAGAGGAACACTTGAACAACATTTTATTGACATGGCGAGGATCGAACAATGAAAGCTTTTTTATATGGTGTGAAACTTCAATTCAAAATGGATATTCGCAGCAAAACTATGCTCATCACATGCTACCTTGTCCCTCTTGTTTTCTTTTTCTTTATGAGTGGCATCTTCACTTCGATCGATCCTACTGCAGTGAAAACACTGATCCCGGCTATGTCGGTATTTGTTATTACAATGAGTGCCCTTATAGGAGTTCCGCCCTCTTTAGGCGAAGTTTACGGCAGTGAAATTAAAAAAATGTATAAGGCTAATGGCGTCCCTCTGTCTTTGGGCGTGATAACCCAATTCATTTCCTCATTCATACATACGCTGATTGTCTGCCTGATTGTTTTTGCGGTTGCACCGATTGCATTCAAAGCAGAATTACCGAAAAATCTGCCGCTGTATTTTTGTTCCCTCATCGTTCTGCTATCGGTTACTCTTGCCATTGGATGCATAATAGGCTTATTGATAAAGGTTCAGGCAAAACAGACGATGCTTGCAATGATTATTTTTTTGCCGTCCATTATGCTATCGGGTATTATGTTTTCGGCAACACTGTTGCCTGACTTTATGCAGTATATGGCTTATATTTTTCCCGCAACAATAGGATTTCAGGCGATGAGCAAATTTGAAATTTGGCATTTACCTATGCTCGTTACCATCTTTACCGTTTTATGTATTGTAATAATCATAATATTAAAAATAAAATCACGGAAATCGTAAAACAAAATGTATGCTACTATGGGTATAAGTTATAAAAAAGAAATTGAATTCCATGAAGTTATTTTTATTGGCTTTACAAATATTGCTATTACCTACAAGCAATGATAAATAGAAACAAACAAGTTAATGATTTGGGGATAGAATGGATTGTGTCTGTTTTCTTCTAAAAACCGCCGAAACAGCACAAAATCACCCTATATAACGGGAAATATTGTCAAAACTGATAGATGAATTTTATCCCATTTTGTATCCCATTAAGCATTTTTGGAAAATAAAAAAACCGAAAAATCCAGCAATAACAAGGGTTTTTCGGTTTTCAATGTCTTTGTTGGTGCGGGTAACAGGAATCGAACCTGCACTCCTCGGGAACTAGATTCTAAGTCTAGCGCGTCTGCCAGTTCCGCCATACCCGCATCCTGCGAATGCGTTTTTTATTATAGCCTAAGTGGCTTTATTTGTCAAGAAATTAAATCAAGTTAAGAAAAACCGGAATTTTTTTCCGGTTTTTTATCTTATTAAACTACCGTTTGTTCTCGTTTGGCTAAAATCTTTTTGAAAATCAGGAGAAAAACGGTAAGGGTGATACAAGAGGCCAGAATATCACTGACCAATTCGGCAATGAAACAGCCGTCAATACCGATAAAAAGCGGCAATAATAACGTAAAACCGATTATCATAGTTTTTCTTGTCAGAGAAAGAATCACGGCTTCTTTGGCTCTACCTAAAGCGGTTAACGCATCGACGAAACAATACTGAAACGACAGTAAAATAATTCCGCCCATGAAAATTTGAATCATCTTTTTAGAAAGTTGCACGATTTCTTCGTTTTTTGAAAAAAGATGAATAAACGGTTCGGGAATCAAATAACTGAGCAAAAAAGCAACGGTTGTAAATACCAAAGCCAGCAAAAGAATATAACGTTCTCCTTTGGCAACTCGCTTGGTGTTTTTAGCCCCGTAATTATAACTTAAAATCGCACCTGTTCCACCGCTGATTCCCAATAATGGCATTGTAAAAATCTGGAAAAACGAATTGGTAATTGTCGCAACCGTTATATACGTATCGCCCGATAGTCCACCGTAATTTTGAATGGCAGCATTTAAAACAATACACACAACCGAATCCGTTGCCGCAATCAAAAAAGGAGATAAGCCCAGTATCATGATCCGTTTGATGATTTTAAGTTTGTAATCACCAAAGTGGATTCGTACTTGAACATTTTTAGAACTCAATACAAGGATCGTAAATAAAAAGGAAGAAAATTGGGCAATCGCAGTGGCAATGGCCGCGCCTTGGATCCCCATATCCAAAGTAAATATGAAAATAGGATCTAATACAATATTGACTAGCGCCCCAATTACCATGGTAAACATACCTCTGGTCGAATACCCTTGCGAAACGATAAACTGATTGAGGCCCAACGACATTAACGCAAACGGAGCACCGATTAAGTAAATCAGCAAATAATCTCTTGCAAATGCATACGTTTGATCACTGGCACCGAATGTCATCAATAACGGACGGTAACAACTGAAAACAAGGAGCGGAATAAGAATACCGAGAACAAGCAAAGCCAAAAAAGCATTGGCCAAGATCGCATCGGCTTTTTTTTGATTTTTTTCTCCCAAACTAATCGACATAAACGGAGCACCGCCTAAACCGATCAAATAACTGAACGACGTAATCAATGTGCAAATCGGAGCCACGATTCCGATACCGGCCAAGGCCAATTCTCCGCCGGTTTGCATATTGGAAATATAAAGACGATCGACAATAGAATACAAAACGTTAATCAGTTGAGCAAGCATGGCCGGAACGGCCAGTTTCAAAACGATCTTATATTCTTTATCAACACCCAAATCCATTTTTTTCATAATATTCTTTCATACTCCTAACGTTTCCGAAGCACGCGCATTTTAGCACTGTGAGCCCGATTGTTTTCATTGATTTCATCCGAACTCGGTATCAATGGCTTTTTGGTAACTAGTTCAAACGGAGCCTCCCCTTGATCCATTACAGGAAGCCCTTTGGGAATATAGACCGTACTTTTCTCTTTGAAAATCGTTTTACAAATCCGATCTTCTAACGAATGAAATGTAATGACCACCGCATAACCGTCCGGTTTCAACATGTCCAAAGCCTGATGAAGACTATCCTCAAAAACACGTAATTCGTCGTTGACGGCAATTCTCAACGCTTGAAAGACCTGTTTGGCCGGATGGCCTTTTTGTTTGAGTATTTTTTGCGGTAAAGCACTTTTGATTACATCCACCAATTCAAAGGTTGTTTCAATCGGTTTTTCCGTTCTTCTTCGTTCGATCTTCCGGGCAATCTGTTTGGCAAAAGGTTCTTCGCCGTACCGATAAAAAATACGAACCAGTTCCTCATAGGGATACGTATTGACAATGATCTTGGCGGTCAGCTGTTGTTCTTGGTTCATCCGCATATCCAGTGGCGCATCCATCCGATAGGAAAAACCCCTACTTTGAATATCTAGTTGAAACGAAGAAACACCCAAATCATAAATAATTCCGTCAATCCGATCAACGCCATAAAAGGCCAGTTCTTTCTGCAAATCAACAAAATTCGCGTGAATAAACGTATAATTTGAACCGATGGATCGCAAGCTTTCTTCGGCTTTCGAAAAAGCATACGGATCCTGATCGAAACAATACAGATGTCCTTTGGTCAATTGTTTTAAAATCAAGGCGCTATGCCCTCCACCGCCGGTTGTCGCATCCACATAAATGCCATCTTCTTTTATATGTAAATTTCTAACGGCCTCTTCTAGTAGCACTGTTTTATGAACATACATCTCAAATCACCTTTTTGATTATAGCACGATTGCCGCCTTTTTTCTATATAAATAGAAAATAGACACCCAATGTGTCTATTTCTATCAGCCTATTTCGTTTCTTATTCTTCTGTTTTGGCTGCCTTAGGAGCAACAACTTGTTTTCCTTTGTAAAAACCGCAATTCGAACAAACGCGGTGAGACAAAGTTAATTCGCCGCAATTCGGACAAGTAATCATTCCAGGCACTTTCAATGCTTGATGAGAACGTCTCATTCTTTTCTTCATCTTCGATGTTCTACGAAAAGGTACTGCCATTTGAATACACCTCCTACAATAAATCCTTTAATGAAGCAAATGCAGGGTTCACTGTTTCTTCTTCATCCTCTTCCCACTCATCCTTAAATTCCACCCCGGGGGCGACGACTTTCATCGGTTTGGCGATCAAAACATTGGTTAAAACAGCTTCTTTGGTATCCAATGTCTGTCCGTCAATAGGAAAAGCTTCCAAAGAGGGATCGGTTGAAAACAATTCTTTTGCAGTTGTTTCAATATGGTATGGGACACTTTCAAGTGTTACCGAACAAGCCATCGTTAAATCCAGTTCGATTTGAAATTCGATTTCATAGGTATCAAACCCTCTTTCATGAATTTCTCCTTTTACATGGCATAAAGACGACGAAAGAATATCTTCAAAACCGGCCAATTCCTCCGATAAATCCAATTCTTCTTCATAGCGGTAAGGCAACGAAAGTTTCCGCAATTGCGCCAAAGTAAAACGCATATCATCACCTCAGCAGATTCTATTATATTTTTTTTGTTTAAAAAAGTCAAGAAAATAATCGTCCTAGGAAAACTTTAATTCAATGTCAACCAAACCGTCGTAAAAGCCTTCTTCATGACTTACTAAAACCACACTTCCCGGAAAAGCTGCGATACTGTCCCAAAGTTCTTCTTTGGAATAAACATCCAAATGATTGGTCGGTTCGTCAAAAATCAAAACATTGCTTTTTTTCATCGTCATCAATGCCAAGCGTACCTTTGTTTGCTGGCCTCCGGAAAGCTGACTCATCGGTTTGGTGGCCAGTTCTCCTTTAATGGATGCCGTTGCCAGCACACTTCTTAATTCTCCGTCGGTTTTAAGCGGATAAAAACGTCTTAAATAAGCAATCGGTGTTGTTTGATCATCGAAATTTTCTTCCTGAGCAAAATAATTCAAATCCGCAGAAGGATTCCAAACAAACGTTCCATCTAGTGGGGGCAACTCTTTTAGCAACGTTTTCAAAATCGTCGATTTACCGATGCCGTTATGACCTAATAAAACCACTTTCTGATTTTGTTTCAATAAAAAATTCAAATCCTGTAAAACCGCTTTATCCCCATACCCTACACTTAAATGATCGAGTTTCAATACCTCTTGTCCCAACTCTTTGGAAAACGGAAACTTCAGATGCATCGGTTCATGATGCTTGGGTTTAGCCAAAACATCCAATTTTTCAAGCATTTTCCGTCTGGACTTGGCTTGTTTGGATGTCGTTGCCCGAACGATATTCTTCGCAATGAAGGCTTGAGTTTTTTTAATCAGTTTCTGCTGATTCTCAAAAGCTTGTTGATACTGTTCGTCCCGCAGTTGTTTTTCCTTTAAAAAGGCTTCATAATTCATTTTATAACGAACCATTTTTTTATTGGCAAGGCAGTAAACGACTTCTCCTACTTCTTTTAAAAAGGCTTCATCGTGGCTAATTACTACAAAGGCCTTTTCCAAATTCTTCAAATATTTGGCAAGCCATTCTATATGGGCAACATCTAAAAAATTTGTCGGTTCATCAAGCAGCAAAACATCCGGTCCGTCCAGCAATAATTTAGCCAGGAAAACTTTGGCTTTTTGCCCACCGGATAACCGATTCAAATGAGTATCCATTCCGTAGTTTTGGATTCCAAGACCGTTGATTACATTTCCCAATGTCGAATTAAAACTGTAAAAGTTCGCTTTTTCGAGTTCTTCTTGAATTTGTTGAGCGCGATTTAAATATTTTTCATACTCATATTCCGGACATTCCGTCAGTTTTTCGTAATATGCGTTCATTTCTTTTTCTTTGGCAAATAACGGTGCAAAGACTTCCGTTAAATAATCGTAAATCGAAACATCGGTTTTCACTTTAAGTTGTTGATCCAAATAACCAAAACGAATGGAAGGAAGCCAACGAATGCTTCCTTGATCGGGAATCAGATTGGATGCAATCAAATTCATAAACGTTGATTTGCCGCAGCCGTTATCCCCGACCAAAACAATATGTTCTTTCGGTAAAATCCGAAAGGCCACGTCTTGGTACAGTTCCTGATCGGCATATTTGAATTTCAATCCTTCTACTTCTAGCAAAGCCATTTTCTCACCACCTGATTCTTTTCTTATTATAAACGATTTTTTTGATTCTTTCCATTAAAAAAACTCACTTTCGTGAGTTTCTTTTTTTAAGTTAAATCACCGCAATGTTTCTGAATGATTTGGATGAATTCTTCAATGGAAACCGTTACTTGTTCCTGTTTTCCGTATAGACGATACGTTACCGTACGATTTTCCACTTCTTTTTCGCCGATTACCAAAGAATACGGGATTTTCTTAGTCTGCGCTTCTCTGATTTTATAGCCTAATTTCTCATCACGGAAATCATTTTCAAAACGAATATTATTGGCTGCAAAAAGACGGTTCAATTCTTTGCAGAAGTCTTGATGCTTAATCATCGAAACAGGAATGATTTCCACTTGCACAGGAGCAAGCCAAACCGGAAAAGCACCGGCATAATTTTCAATCAAAATACCGATAAACCGTTCCAATGACCCAAAACAAGCCCGGTGAATCATAACCGGTACTTTTTTAGTGCCGTCTTCATCAATATACGTACAATTAAACCGCTGAGGCAGTTGCATATCCAACTGAACCGTTCCGCACTGCCAAATCCGGTTCATGGAATCTTTTAATTTGAAATCCAATTTCGGTCCGTAAAAAGCCCCGTCCCCCGGATTGATTTTAAAATCATGTCCGGTTGCGCGACAGGCTTTTTCAAGTGCGGCTTCCGCTTCATTCCAAACTTCGATCGAACCGATAAAATTGTCTTCCGGTCTGGTCGAAAGTTCAATCGAATAATCCAATCCGAAAACGGAATAAATTCGGTCGTAGAGGGCTAAAATCCTTGCCACTTCTTCTCCGACTTGATCTTCTTTTAACAAAATATGTGCATCATCTTGTGTAAACCCGCGAACTCTGAACAGTCCGTTTAGAGCTCCGCTTGCTTCATAACGGTGTACATTCCCGAGTTCCGCATATCGAAGCGGTAATTCTTTATACGAATGAAGAGCATTTTTATACACTAAAATGGCCCCCGGACAATTCATCGGTTTAATGGCATACGTACCGTCTTCCACATCAATGGTAAACATATCGTCTTTGTAATGATCCCAGTGCCCACTGGTTTCCCACAATTGCCGATTGAGCATAATCGGAGTATTGATGACTTCATAGCCGTTTTCACGATGGATTTTCAGCCAAAAATCTTCCAATGTCCGCCGCAGTTGGTATCCTTTTGGAAGCCAAAACGGAAGACCGGGACCGTATTCGGAAAGCATGAAAAGGTCCAATTCTTTCCCCAGTTTGCGATGATCGCGTTTCTTGCGTTCTTCTAATTGCGATAAATGGGCTGATAAGGCTTCCTCTGTAAACCAGCAAGTTCCGTAAATTCGCGTCAACATTGCATTTTTCGAATCGCCGCGCCAATACGCGCCGGCAATATTCAGCAATTTAAAATGTTTTAACACCCCTGTAGAGAGCACATGCGGCCCCCGACAAACATCGGCATAATCGCCTTGTTCGTAGATACCGACGCAATCTTCTTCAATTGCATCAATCAACTGTAATTTATAAGGATCCGCTTGAAAACGACGGTGCGCTTCTTCTTTTGAAACCATAAAATGATTGATCGGAAGATTTTCCTTGACAATTTTTTTCATCTCCGCTTCGATCTTCGGCAAATCTTCGTTCGCAATTGATGTCGGAACACTGAAATCATAATAAAATCCTTCCGCAATCGACGGACCTACACCGAATTTCGTATCCGGATACAACCGATGCATCGCATGCGCCAAAAGATGAGCACAACTATGATTGAGAACCTCAAATGCCCTTGGATCGTCTTGCAAAATCAACTCCAACCGACAATCATGATGAAGGGGCGTTTTAAGATCCACCAATCTATCATCCACCATAGCGACAACGGCCTTTTTAGCCAAACTTGAAGAAAGTTCTTTGGCCAATTCGATAATGGTTTTTCCGTTTGACACTTCTTTTTTACTACCGTCTTTTAAAACAACCTGAATCATATTTTTCCTCCTTTTCTTCAATAAAAAAAGCCCGTCCTTATCAAGGACGAGCCTGTTTACCCGCGGTACCACCTTTGTTCTGAATGAAACTCATTCAACACTTAAACGATCTTAACGCGATCCAATCGAAACGGCATTTCCTCCGTTCATCTTTTAAGGGAGTAACATTATCCTTTTATCAATACTTTCACCGACCGTATTGTCTCTGGCAATAAAAAGAACAACATCGTATCCTTAATCCTAACGATTTGCTATTATTATACTGCGTTTCAATTGGATTTGCAAGCCCTATCAACGTTTATATGGGGCATTTTCCAATTCAATCGGAATAACCAATCCTTCCAAACGGGAAACGATCCGTTGGGCTTTTAATTTTTCTAGGTTATTTTTAGCCGTCATAAAATACTCCTTTAAATCGGAAGCCGGCAAATTAGACGAAATAAAAATCGGTTTTTCTTCCATCAGACGATAATTTAAAATCGGTCCTAAAATCTCATCCCGCAACCACGGTGTCATATTTTCACTACCCAAATCATCCAAAAATAAAACCGCTACGTCTTTTAAATACCGAATCAATTCTTCAAAACGCGGTGTCCCGATGGCATTTTTCAATTCCACGACCAAGTCGGGAAAATAGATGATTAAACTTTCGATTTTATGCCGTGCCAGTTCATTGGCAATGCATCCTAAAATAAACGTTTTCCCAGTTGAAAAATCGCCGTATAAATAGAGTCCTTTCTTGAACTGCTCTTGTTGAAAGGCCTGAATCCAATCAAGAATATAGTCGTAAATCTTTTTTCGGTGATCGGTTGTCACATCAAAGGAAGCCAAATCGGCTTTTAAAATCCGTTTGGAAACAAACAGCGTTTGAATCAAATTGCGTTCTTTGGCTTTCAAAAGCATTTCTTTTTTGTAATCGCACGGACTTAACGCAAATCCGGACTTCGTTAAAACCGTTTGGTAGCCTTCGGTACTGTTTTTACATTCTTTTAATCCCTTACACAAGCGACAATGTTCTTTTTCTTCTAAATAAAGAGCATAATCATTGGCGTTGTTGAGATCAATCGGACAATCTTTCAATTCCGGATTTTTTTTCAATTCGACAACAAACTCGTTTGCCTGCTTTAAATCGTTTTTGACATCTATTTTGATCATAAAGACTCAAATCCTCCTGTGGTATATTGCCGATCGGGTTGTTGTTTTTGTTTTTCTTCGAAACGCGTACTGTAAGCAATCGCATCCGCTGTCGATAACACATTGTCGGCAATCCAAGTTTGGCTCATCTTTTTAAAATAAGCCAATTGCGGTAACTCGCCGCCTTTGTCTTTCATAACACGGATGATCATACAGTTAAGAACACCGCGCGGCAAATCAATTTGAGCGTAAATCTCATTGATGATGGATAAATAATTGGGTGGAAAATTCGGATAAATGGCTTCCAAAAGATCGCTTGGGGATGTTTTTTCCAAATAGTCGATCAGTTCCAACGCATCATCGTCTTCTTTAGTCAGTAGTCGTGGTGCCGATTGATGATGCAGATACGTATAAAGGACATTGGCCTTTTTCTTCAGCAATCGGTAATCGTAACTCCCGCGTTTGTTGATCGATTCATTGTATAAAGTTGCCATTTGCGATTCGTCAAACGCATAGACAAAAGCCAGTTGCTGAATCTGATCGATGAATTGTTTGGTTAGACCGGTTTCCAAAAAATCCAAATTGATTTGGGATTTGAACTGATCGAAATCAAAGGTTTGGTTTTTGATTTTAAGGTTGCTTTTGGGGCGCTTGCCAAGCAGATATTCAAAACGACCGTACCCGGGATCGTCTTTGATTTGCGTTTGGAATACCTCTTCAAATGTCTTCGTTACATTCGTGTACTGTCCTTTTTCGATTTTTTCGATTTTAAAATGCGCAATGATTCGATCAAACACTTCTTTGCCGACTTTCGAATAAAGATACAATCCCAACGTCGCATCTTTTAAAAAGTTTTTAGCCGAAAGCGGAGGACACAAAACGTAAAGCAGTTGATCGTCTTTTTGATAACTCATCCACAAACCGATTCCTTCTAGTTGATAGCGGTATTTCAAAAATTTTTTTTCGTTGTAATCGAACATATCGAAAATTTCACCATGCAAATACGCTTCGCTTTTTAAATTATTCCGCTCTAATAACGATTGAAAAGCCAAATAAAGCCCCACCGTTTCATGACCGATCAAAGAAGCATACAACAAAGAAAGTGTTGCAACATCATCGCCCGACAAAGTAAAACTCGAATAAATATTCAATTTTGTCTGCAGTAAAGACGGCATGGTCATCTTCCTTTCCTATTGATGAAGTCCCAAACCCTTCAATTCAAAATGTTTTTCCAATTCGCGGTACGCTTGCTGAATGAACGACAGTCCTTTTTTGGTATTACCGAATAAGAACTCCGCGCTGATATAAAAATCAATCGACGTTTCCCGAGGTGTTTGTTCAATAATCTTAGCCGTTACCGTCATATGCGGAATCTCGGCAAAAATTTCATTGTATCCGTCTTCAATGGAAACAACCCGGTAACCCTGATCTTCCAAAAAATGCAAATAAACATCTTTCATCTCATCGTAAGAGGTTTTATAATAGTGGGTTTTCAATAACCCGTCTTTTTCGTTTTCTTTCGTTTCAATAATCGCTGCCATTTTCCTTCTCCTTTATTTGTTTGATTAACTTTTTAACTTGTTGTTGTGTTTGTTCAAACGATCCGGATGAATCAATCACATAATCGGCCAGGTCCTTTTTCTCATTCAAATCCATCTGTGAATCGATCTTCACCAGCGCATAGTCCCGATCGATATGATCTCTTTCCATTAACCGTTTGATTTGTCGTTCCCGATCCAAATAAACAACGATCACCCGATCGCATAACGCTGTAAAACCAGCCTCGTACAACAACGGAATATCCACAAAAACAATCGGTTCGTCCGTTAAAGCGATTTGTCTGGTGATTTCTGCTTGGATCAGCGGATGCGTCACGGCATTGAGTTTTAATCGGGCCGCTTCATGATGAAAAATCAACTGCCCCAATTTCTTTTTGGCAATCGTGCCGTCTTTATTGATATAATCACTGCCGAATGCAGCAAGGATCGCCTGATAGCAAAGCCCGCCCGGCAAAGACAGTTTCGTATAAATTTCATCCGCATCGATTACCAAATAACCTTCCGATTTTAAAATCCGACAAACGTTGGATTTCCCGCTGGCAATCCCGCCGGTAATCCCGATTACTTTTTTCATGGGATAGCCTCCTAATGCTGGCAACGGCTGCAGTAATAACTGGTTCTGCCGCCGATTTTTATCTTTTCAAGCGGAGCATGACACATCGGACATTCCGTTTTCGTGTGAACCTTTAAAAACTGCTGATACGACCCATATACCCCCAGTGAAGAGGTATACGAACGAATCGTCGTACCCTTATATGCAATCGCCTGATCCAAAATCTGCTTACTGACCTGCATCAGCATCGCCACATCTTCTTTTTGTAGCGTATTGCCCGGTCGAAGCGGCGATAAGTGCGCCTGATACAAAACTTCATCGGCATAAATATTCCCCAATCCGGAAATGATCCGCTGATCAAGAAGGATCGTTTTAATTGGGATTTTTTTGCGGTGAATTTTGTTGTAAATAACCGCTAGGTCATAACAAGAACAATTAGCCTCTACCCCGACATGAAGTAGCGGAGCGGTTTGAAATAACTCGTTGTCTTTTTTAAAAATCATCCGTCCGAACTTTCGGACATCTTTGTAAACCAAATCGTTTCCGGAAGAAAGATGAAAAACGACATGGGTATGTTTATCGATCATCGGTTCGCTTAAATAATACAGTTTTCCTTCCATCCGTAAATGACAAACGATCCATCCATTATCCAAACCGAACAATAAATACTTGGCATAACGATGGATTTTTTCGATGCGATGATCGATGACATTGCATTTAAAATCATCCACTTGATTTTCTAAAATCGGCGCATAAAAACAGTCGATCCCCTCTATGGTTTGCCCGACCAAACAAGATTCCAGGGTTTGTCTTACCACTTCGACTTCTGCAAGTTCCGGCATAGTTAGTACCTATTGTGATGCAGCAACGTATCCGACCATTTCTCTGCATCGAAAAAGCAGTTTTCATCTTGAGGATAACCGAGTGCCACCAACGCAAACGTATGCATGTTAGACGGAACAAATAAAATCTCATCACAACGACGCATGCGTTCTTCTACCGGATAAATCCCGATCCAACAACTGCCGATTTGTTGTTCGGTGGCCTTTAACAATAGATTTTGCGTGGTGGCCGCAAGATCTTGTACTTGCATATGCGGGGTAGGCAACGTGTCCGCATCGGCTGCAATCACGGCAATTACGGCAGCAGCCTGCGTTAAAAACTTGGCATGATTGGAACACGTCGCCAACTGATTCAATACCGCTTGATCGTCTACGACAATATAACAGCGGCTTTTTTGATTTCTGGCCGAAGGGGCAGCTTCGGCATACCGACAAAGCATTTCCAAATCCTGCCTACTGATTTTTTTGGTTGAATCGTACTTTCGTACGCTTCTTCTGTTTAATAAAACATCCATTTTCATTTCACCTCATACCAGTTTTTTCCGAATGAATCATCGACCACCAGCGGAACGGAAAGGTCGATCGCCTGTTGCATACAATCTTCAACCAATTCTTTCAAAATCATTTCTTCACCTTTGGCTACCTCGAAAACCAATTCATCATGAACTTGAATTAGCATGCGACTTTTCAAATGTTGCCGTTCAAGCGCCCGATCCACTTGAATCATCGCCATTTTGATGATATCGGCCGCACTACCTTGAATCGGAGCATTCATCGCCATACGCTTCCCGAATTCCCGCTGCATGTAAATTTTGGAATTGATTTCCGGAATATAACGAATCCGGTTTTTAATTGTTTTAACGTAGCCGTTTTCCTTGCAAAAGGCAATGGTTTGATCCATAAATGTCTGAATTTCCGGATAAACTTCATAATATCGCTTGATGAAATTAGACGCTTCCATCGTCGAAATTTGCAGATCGGTCGCTAGTCCAAAAGCCGAAATACCGTAAACGATACCGAAATTAACCGCTTTGGCTCGACGGCGATCTTCGGATGTGATGGTTGTCTTATTGAAAACTTCCTGAGCCGTTTTGGTATGAATGTCTTCGTTATTCAAAAACGCGGCTTTTAACTTCGTAACATCGGCCATATGCGCCAAAACCCGCAATTCGATTTGAGAATAATCGGCCGAATACAGTTGTTCAAACGGCGCTTGCGGAATAAACATTTTCCGAATTAAATGGCCTTCTTCGGTCCGAATCGGAATATTTTGCAAATTCGGTTCGACGCTAGACAACCGCCCGGTTGTCGTTAAAGCCTGCTGAAAAATCGTATGAACTTTATGATCCGGAAAAATCTGTTCTTTCAACCCCGCAATATACGTATTGTATAACTTCGTCTTGGCCCGGTATTCAATGATCAAATCGACAATCGGATGAAACGGTTGAATACTTTGCAATACTTCAATATCGGTGGAATAGTTGCCGGAAGATTTTTTCTTCGGATACGGAATCGCCAGTTTTTCAAAAAGAACGGTTCCCAGTTGTTTTGGAGAAGCGATATTGAATTCTTCCTGACTGTACGTATAGATTTGCTCGGTCAGCTGTTTGATATCTTTTTCCAAAGCAAGACCTTGTCGTTGCAATTCTTCTTCATCAACGGTAATTCCCGTATATTCCATCTTGCCCAACACTTTGGCAAGCGGGATTTCGATTTCTTTTAAAAGGGCAAATTGTTCGGTTGTTTCCAACTGTTTTAAAACTTCTTTTCTCAAAAAATAAACACAGTTGACTTTTTTGGCGATGTGTTGGAACAATAAATCGTCTTCCGGCAAACTTTTTTTAGCCCCTTTTCCGTAAACTTCTTCCTCGTATAACACATCCGTATAATCAAAGTAATTGGAAACGATTTTAAATTCTTCTTTACCGATGGAAGGATTTAGAATATATCCCGCCAGCAACAAGTCAAAATCGATGCCGTTTAATTCAATGCCCATTTGCTTTAACAGGACATATGCTTTTTTATAATCGTAAATCGACTTATGATTTTGAGAGTCGCTTAAAAACAGTTGTAAATCAATACTTTGACCAATCCATTCCGGTCGGATGATAAAGGTTCCCAACCGGTTTTTCAGTCCCACATAAAGAAGGGGACTACGGTGATAGTTCTCATCGAACGTTTCAAAAACCAAAGCCGAATAAGGCAGTAAAATTTCTTTTAACCGCAACAAATCATCGACAACTTCAATGCTGGTTTTCACAATAGACTTCACCGGAGGCATCAACTCTTTTAACAGCGATTTAAACTCCAGTTCTTGATAAAAAGAAATCAGTTTATCGCGATCCATTTCTTTTTTATACGTTTCTTCAAGACCGACTTTCAAATCGAAATCGGTTAAAATCGTCGCCATTTTTCGACACAACAAAGCCGACTCGACATTGTCTTTGATCTTGATACCGTCGGCTCCTTTGATTTCTTCTTTGTGAGCAATGATATTATCCAAACTGCCGTAGAGTTGTAAATACTTCACGGCCTTTTTTTCACCGATTCCGGGGATCCCCGGTAAATTATCGCTTTTATCGCCCATCATGGCTTTCAAATCAAGAAACTGTGTATAGTCGATTTGATACCGTTCTTTAAAAACTTCAGGAGTATAACTTTCCAAATCCGTCATACCTTTTTTCGTTAAGTGAACCGTAGTTTCCGGTCCGATCAACTGCAGTAAATCTTTGTCCGAAGAATAAATATCCACATGGAAACCGGCTTTTTGAGCCCGATTGGCCATCGTTCCGATGATATCGTCCGCCTCATAAAGCGGCTGTTCGTACTGACGAATGCGCATAATGTCTAAAAATTGTTTGATATAGGCGATTTGCATCCGAAATTCATCCGGCATCGGCGGTCGTCCCGCTTTATAGTCCGGCATCCATTCATGACGAAGCGTCTTTTTTCCGGCATCAAAGGCCACCAAGATCGCATCGTAATCACTTTGAATCAAATGATTGATCATTCTGGCAAAAGCGTAAATCGCATTGGTAAAAAGTCCTTTGGAATTCGTTGTCAAATTTCCGACAGCGGCCATGCCGTAATAAGCCCGATACATCAATGAATTTCCGTCAATCAAGATCATCCTTTTCAAGCCAATCACATCCTTACTATTTTAATATTATACCAAAAAAGAAAAAGTTTTAAAATCAAACTTCCATCTTTTTCATCTTAGGAAGAAATCAAAAATCAATATGATCGATATCCCTTAACGGACCGACATAATTCGGAAGCAAATCCAAGAAAGCTACATCGGCTTCTTCCAATTCGAAATCAAAAACTTTTAAATTCGATAGAATCCGCTCTCTAGTAACGGATTTTGGAAGCGGAATCCTGTTTTTTTGAATGGCATACCGAATACAAATCTGAGCCACGGTTTTATTGTATTTTTGGGCCAATTCCTTTAACTCCTGAACTTCGAAAATACGACCCGTTCCAAAAGGACTATACGCTTCCAAAACGATCTGTTCTTTTTCGCAATAACGGCACAGTTCTTCTTGCTGCAAACCGGGAAACAATTTGATTTGATTGACCATCGGCGCAATGCGCTGAGTCTTTTTTAAAGCCTCTAAATGATGAATCAAAAAATTGGAAACACCGATGGCTTTGATTTTTCCCATTTGATACAAATCTTCCATCGCCCGCCAAGATTCACTGTTTTTTTCTTCCCAACAATCGCGGTATTTAAGCGGATTGGGCCAGTGAATCAAATAAAGGTCGATATAATCCAACTTTAATTTACGAAGTGACGTCTCTACGGCTTCGATCGTTTCTTCGTATCCTCTGACTTGATTCCATAGTTTCGTTGTGATAAACAACCGTTCTCTTGGAATACCGCTGTCTAAAATGGCTTTCCCGACGCTTTCTTCATTGCCGTAAACCGCCGCCGTATCAATATGCGTATATCCGTTTTGAAGGGCACATAATACAGCTTGATACGCCTCTTGTCCGTTTTGAACTTGCCAAGTACCAAACCCAATTACGGGAATTTCCACGCCATTTACCAATTTCATTTTTTGCATAATCTCATCCTTTCTTTTTTATCTAAATCATTAAAATATCAAACTACGTCCTAATATTTTTCCCGGTATGATCCGGTTCTTTGCCGTTTCTATTTTCATTCTCGCCTAACAAAAACTTTAAGTCCTGAATAAGCTTATAACCGTATAAGCAGCCTCAACCCAATTTATTATGTATTTAAAAAGATTTTATTTACAATACGCTTGGATCCAAATCCTGCTTAAACCACGCTTTCAACCCTGCGCAAATTTGCCGAAAACATGTTTCAAAATCATCTGTATACCAAGGATCATCGACTTCCAAATCGCTTCCAAGCGGTTCAAGCAGCAAATGATATTTATGGTCTTGATCCGGACAAATTCGTTTTAAACGAGCCAAATTACTGAAATCCATACAAAAAATACGATCGTAGGTTGCATAATCTTCTTTTTTAAAGGCTTTGGCCCGATGTGGCTCGATTTTTATGTGATGCTGTTCCAATATTCGTTTGGCTTTCGGATAAATGGGATTACCGATTTCCTCATTCGAACAAGCCATCGAATCAATCTGAAACCGTGTTGGATCAAGCCAAGTTTTTAAAATCATTTCCGCCATCGGACTCCGGCAAATGTTTCCATGGCAGATAAAAAGGATTTTTGTCATATTCACTTTTTTCTCCTTATCTGTTAGTTTTTCACTAAAAAATAACGGCCTATTCTTCATCCTTCTGTAAATCCGGATACTGCATGAAAAAAATCTCTTTCTGTCGTTCAATTTCCGCTTTCAACTGTTCTTTTGTAGGCAGATAGGTCAAATATTTTGACATAAACAAGCGATTGTTATCGTGGAGCACTGAATATCTGGCAATATCCTCATCCGTTTCTGAACATAATAAAATTCCAATAGTGGGATTATCTCCTTGTCCCCTTTTTAATTCATCGTACATACGTACATACATATCAATCTGTCCTACATCTTGATGCGTGATTTTTCCCATCTTTAAATCGATCAGTACATAGCATTTAAGTTCAATATTATAAAAAACAAGATCAAGATAGTAATCCGAGGTTTCTGTTACAATATGTTGCTGACGTGCTACAAAAGCAAATCCTCTTCCCAATTCCATTAAAAAATCTCTAATATGTGAAAGAATGGAAGCCTCTAAATCTCCTTCTAAATAGGTATCTTCATTTTTAAAGCCGAGAAATTCCGCAATAATCGGACTCTTGATCAGTTCAAATTGATGTTTCTGGAGTTCCGCAGTTTTTTGTTTCATTTCCTCAATTACAATTTCTTTTTTCGGAGCCTGAAGCAGTCTGTTGTAGTATTGTGTGCTGATATTACGGTCTAAAGTTCTTGAACTCCAGTTTTCGGAAACTGCTTCTTTCATATACCAATAACGGGCATTTTCGTCCGTCACACGAAGAAGGCTCCTAATATGAGTCCAGTTAAGATTGTGAACGCATGCGTTCACAATCTGTTCATCGGAAAAACACTGATAAAATTTAATATAATAATGCAAATTTCTTTTGGAATAATTTTTGCCGAACTCTTTTGTCAAATCTTCTGCCAGTGCAGAAATAAAATGTTTACCATACTCTGCGCGTTCACTGCCTTGCAATTCCTGCTCTATAATTCGTTTTCCAATATTCCAATAAGTAAGTAGCATTGCCTTGCTGGAGGCACTATAAGCGGTTTCTTGTCCGGAAGAAATAATACTTTTAATTTCTGCAACAACTGATTTGTACGATGTTAAATACTCTTCCATCATGTCACCTCATTTTTCCATAATAATTACATTTTATATTGCTGCTCTTGTCCCATCAAGACTCTTTCAAAAATAAAGTAGTAAAATCTTTCCTCTTTACAAAATCATTTGTTTTTAAAAGATTTTTCTAGAATTTTCAAAATATTGCCTTAGCAAATAAAAAGGATTTTTGTCATATCCTTGCTCCTTTTTCATTTATCGATAGTTTTATTATACCATACTTACCGAGATTTTATAGCCCTAAAATCATCCGCGAAAACAATAAAAAAACCGCAACGGAAACCAGTTGCGGTTTTATGTTTTTTTTAAGGTAGAACGATCGGTTAATCCACCGTATTAGAAGGGCGATACAAAACCAAAACCCGACCGATTTTTTGAACAATTTCAATATCTGCCGCTTCAAAAAAGGACATGGCTTCTTCAAACGAAACCGATGTATTGTTCAAAAGACTGATTTTCATCAATTCATGTTTGGCAAGATAATTCAATACGTCGTTTTTCAAATGTTCGCCCAAGCCTTCTTTTCCGATTTGAAAACAAGCTTTAAGCGGATGAGCCAATCCTTTTAAATAGGCTTTTTGTTTCGGTGAAAGCATCGGTTATTCCTTCGCAATGAATTCTTCAGTATAATAAGCGTCTTTTAAAATCCGTTGCATATCCGATACCATCGGTACACGCGGATTGGCCGGAGAACATTGATCTTCATAAGCCAAATAAGATAATTTTTCAATCGAAGCAAGGTATTGTTGTTCATCCAATCCCTGACTCTTGAAATTCATCTTGATACCGATTTTCATTGCAAGTTCGCCACACGCTTTGGCATAAGATTCCACACCTTCTTCAATCGTAGCGGCCGGCAATCCCAAAATTCTTGCCAATTCGGCATACTTTTCATCGGCACGATAGTAATTGTACTTCGGCCAAGTGGAAAGTTTTTGCGGTTTGGTACCGTTGTAACGAATGGTAAACGGCAATAAGATCGCATTGGCACGACCGTGCGGAACGTGGAATTCGGCACCGATTTTATGCGCCATCGAGTGGTTCATACCCAAGAAGGCATTGGCAAAAGCCATACCGGCCAAAGCCGAAGCATTGTGCATCTTTTCACGTGCTTCCGGATCGTTGGCACCGTTTTTATAAGCGCGTTCCAAATACGCGAAAACCATTTTAATGGCTTGGATGGCAAGACCGTCGGTATAATCGCTGGCGAGCGTCGAAACAAAGGCTTCGGTCGCGTGGGTCAATACATCCATTCCCGTATCGGCTGTGATCGATTTCGGAAGGGACATTGTCAAAGCCGGATCGATAATCGCAACCGTCGGAGTCAACGAATAATCGGTCAACGGATATTTTTTATGTTCCACTTTATCCGTGATAACCGCAAACGGCGTTACTTCGGATCCGGTACCCGATGTCGTCGGAATACATACCAATTTCGCTTTTTTACCCATTTCCGGATATTGGAAAGCCCGTTTACGAATATCCATGAATTTTTGTTTCAAATCATTGAAGTTTACTTCCGGATGTTCGTAGAACAACCACATTCCTTTTGCGGCATCCATCGCCGATCCGCCACCTAACGCAATAATCGTATCCGGTTCAAAAGAACGCATCAACTGAACACCTTTTAAAACCGTTTGAATCGACGGATCCGGTTCGACATCGCAGAATAATTGATGTTGAACTTCCGGACTTCTTAATTTAAGTTGATCGGTAACCCGATTTACATAGCCCAAATCAACCATGGAACGGTCGGTAACGATGATGACCTTTCCCATTTCTTTCATTTGATGCAGATATTCGATGGCATCTCTTTCAAAATATATTTTAGAAGGAATCTTGAACCATTGCATATTGTTTCTTCTGCGACCTACTTTCTTAACATTCAACAAGTTGATGGCGCTGACATTGCCGGCAACCGAGTTGTGTCCGTAAGAACCACAGCCCAGTGTAAGCGACGGAATGAATGAATTGTAAACATTACCGATTCCACCGAACGTAGACGGTGAATTCCAAATAATACGGATCGCAGGAATCACATCACCGAAATGCGTTGCCAGTTCTTTATTAGCCGTATGAATGGTTGCCGAATGACCCAAACCGTTGAATTCCACCATTTGTTTGGATAAAAGAATTCCCTCTTCCGTAGAAGTTGATTTAAGCACAGCCAATACCGGTGATAATTTTTCACGGGTAAGGGGTTCTTCCACACCGACACTCTTACAAGATACGCAGATGATTACCGTATTTTCCGGTACGGCAAAGCCTGCTTGTTGAGCAATCCAAAATGCACTCTTGCCGACGATAACCGGATTTAATTTGGCAGTAGCCTTATCTTCTTCTTTTTCAACGCCGAACATATATTTTTCCAATTTTTTCTTTTCGGACGCATTGGCAAAATAAACGCCGTATTGTTTGAAATCGGCAACGGCTTCGTCATAAATTTCTTTATCGATGATGACAGCCTGTTCAGAAGCACAAATCATTCCGTTATCAAAAGATTTGGACATCACAATATCATTGACTGCCTGACGAACATTACACGTTTTTTCCATGTAGGCTGGAACGTTACCGGCACCGACACCCAAAGCCGGTTTTCCGCACGAATAAGCCGCTTTGACCATGGCATTTCCGCCGGTAGCCAAAATCGTCGCTACACCCGGATGATTCATCAATGCGGTGGTTGCATCCATCGAAGGATGTTCGATCCACTGAATACAATATTCCGGAGCCCCTGCTTCAACAGCTGCATCGTAAACGACCTGAGCAGCCGCAACCGAACACTTTTGGGCATTCGGATGGAAACCGAAAATAATCGGATTTCTGGTTTTAAGACAAATCAACGCTTTAAAAATAGCCGTCGATGTCGGATTGGTTACCGGAGTAATACCGGCAACAACGCCAACCGGTTCGGCAATTTCGGTAATACCAGTTACTTCATCTTCGCTGATGACACCGACCGTTTTAAGCGTCTTCATATTATGAGTAACATATTCACAAGCAAACAGATTCTTTGTGGCTTTATCTTCAAAGACACCGCGACCGGTTTCTTCGATCGCCAACTTTGCCAAATCACCGTGTTTATCCAACGCAGCAACCGAACATTTGGCGACAATATAATCAATTTGCTGTTGCGTAAATGTAGCATAGGCTTCCAATGCTTTTTGAGCCCGAGTCACTAATTGATTGACCTCTTCTTGAGGAGTTAATACTTTTTCTTCCATAAAAACCTCCAATATAAACTTTTTTCTAATCAATCTAACCGCTCTTATTATAAACAAAAAACAAACGGTTTAAAATAAGTAAACGTTTTTATCCGTTTTTTTTCTTTTCTTTCTCCAGATGAATCGGCTTTTTTGGTAATTGTTTAAAAAAATTTCGTCTTATTGTTTGTTGTGATTTTAAAAACAGCCTAATTCATCTTCCAATTCGACTCATCATTTTTTTATTCGATGGCACCATTTTCCCCAAATTCACATAGAACCGAGCCTTTTATTCTTCATCTTTAAACGAAACAATTTCGCCATTTTTGCTCGTAGTCGATTGAAAAAGCGTTCTTTCTTGCTGTTTTTACATGCTTTTTCCACAAATCTTTCCGATATTCTAAAAATATCGAAATCGTCAATATGCTTCCTCTTTTATGCAAAATCACGCATCAAAAAACATTTAAGTAGGAATTGTTCATCTGCTTTTTTCATTCAAGTGTCTATAAAATAAAATGCTCTCCATTCAAAAAAGAAAGAGAGCATGATTTATCAACCGATTCTTTTACAACCTTTTTGCGATCATCGTCGATAAAATTAATAATACGACGGCAAGTAAGAAAAACAAACAGCAAAAAAACAATAAAAATGTTCCGCATGTTAAAATCACATTTGTAAATGAAGCAAGCAAACTTTTTTTAATTACCAACAAGATACCATCCACGACTAAAAACACCACGGCAACCAGCAGGACCCCCGAAAGAGCGCCCTGCACGTCTGCCCGGCTAAGTGTCATATGAAGTGCGATAAAACTTCCCGCCAAAAGAAAGACCCAAAATTGCCAAGTGAGGATGTAGCCAAACATAGTCGTAACCGCTTTGCCGATATAGAACAATGCCGAACCGAAATCGGAAACAAAATCCACTTTTTCAAGTTGACTCAGTATTTCTTCAACCATTTCGGGAAGCAGAAAATACAATAGTCCGCTAAGAATCAGCGATCCGACTAAAATCGGCGCGATACCGATAAAGAAATTGCCGATGCGCTGATACAAACTTTTCGGGTTGTAGGAATGGTTTACATAGCCGAGTGTCCCGTCTGAGGAATTCGGCTGAAAAAATTTGATCTCGGTAATTTTATGACGAAACACGACGCACATCAGCGCGTGCGCCGCTTCGTGGATGGGTGTGCCGATGAATCCCGTTGCGATACATACGGCATGCCCTTTAGAACCGAAATTACGGTAAAATCTTGTATTGCAGAATGCGATTACTTTTCCGAATAGGAATAAAATCCCCAAAGTAGCAATCATCTGTACGGCAAAACTTGCCGCCAAATTCAAAATAAAATTCATACCCCACTCGTCAATTGGTATTCGTCCACGTCCATTCCGCCCATTCGGAGGTAACGGTATTCCCACCGTTGCCCTTGGCACGGACACGGATTGTGATTGTTTTGTACTGCTTGTAATTTTGGATGGGGTCAACCGATGCATACGCGTTGTTTTGAATCGCACCAAAAGAAGCGCCGTCATAAGATATCTGATATTCGTATCCGAAACTGCCCTGTACGTCTTTCCATTTTATGACGCCGTCTGAATTGATACTGAAACTGCCGGGTTTGGCGAGGAGCGTGACTTTATATTCATCGTTACCACCTGCATATACTGAATCGATATAGTACACGTCGTCTTCATCAAAACTTCCACCAAGTGCCTTGACACGGATGGTATAAGTACCTGCACTCTGCATTACCTTTTCCACACTGAGTTCAGAACTTACGATGCTCTGTCCTGCAATCTCATACTGATAATTCGTGCAGTTTGCGGAAGGTGTTTGAATCGTAACGATAATCTTAACGCCGTTTACGACGGAATCGGAAGAATATTCAAATTCAATAACAGGAGCAAGCAATCCTTTCGTTTCCTGCGTATAAGTATATGCCGCACTGTCGAGGTTGTTCCGGCCGTTGCCGATGGCTTTCAAAGTGACGATGTGGTCGCCGATTTCGGTATAGCGAGGTGTGTATGCATATGAATTTCCCGATACATGGAAATCTGCCGTAACCATTTTTCCGTCGATCTCCATATAGTAAGAACTTGCGTTCGCCACACCGTTCCAAACGTATTGGCCGTTTTCAATGCGAAACTCCGGTTTCGCCAGTTTATGCACCGTTATACGAACAGAATAATCACTGTCCAGATATTTGGTATCGTTTCCGATCGCTTTTACAAGGAAAGTATAACTTTGTCCGCCTTCTAAGTAAGAGATATCGAAGCGTGTGCCATTGACATCACCGCCGCCGATCTGTTCACCCTCACTTGAGTAGATACGATAAGTAGGTGTATATTCCGCTGTATTGATATTGGCAGACGCATTCCAAACCATCTGATTGCTGTCTGCAAACACCCCTTCCGGAAATACGGGCGCCGCAAGACGGATAAACTGTTGCGTAGGCGATTTTTGGGATGTCATATAATACAACGTATGATTGTCGTTGTAATAATTCGCAACCGCAAGCACATTGACCGTCGTTCCGTCTGTTTCGATAAACTGATACATATTATCCCAACCATCCGTATCGAGCGCATTTTCGGAAAGATCCAAAAATACTTGATACCCCGTCGCATTTGCCATTTTATCCATTAAATCATATACTTCTTGTCTTTCTTGTTGCTTTTTTTCTATCCAAGCATTTTTATCAAAAGGCTTTTTATTTTGGGTAGTTCCACTACCATTTGCTTTCGCCATTATTTCATCTAAATCATTCATATTTTATTACCCTCTTTCTTTTGATTTTTTCTTTTTTGATTTTGGCTGTTTGTGTTTAGTTGTCTTATTTTTTTCAGTTTTTTCATTTTTAAGTTCAGACTTATCTAAATCTCTTTCTTTCTTCTGTTCTTCTTTAATTGATTTTATTTCTTCTCTAACAGAAGGTTTATCAGATTTAGTACCCTTGTCTAACTTGTTTTTGTTGTTTAAGGTAGGCTCTAACGGAGGGTTTTTTTCCGTTTTTGCCAATTGGGGGTTTGACATTTCATTTTCCTCCTTGTTAATTGGTTTAGATAAAATGTCATCTACAAGTCTTTCTTCTACACTTTTTATAACAACTCCCTTGTCTTTGCTATCCTTTGTTTTTTGAATTTCACTTTTAATAGAAGCCTTACTAATTCTTTTTTGTAAGATGTTATTTCTTTTTTCTTTTCTATCAGAACTTGTTTCAGTACGCTTTTATCATTTAAAATTCTCTTAATATCTGTTAAGCCTATTCCCATTTTTCTATATGTGGAAATTTCTTTTAACAAATCAATATCTTCATCAGTATAATTTCTATAGCCATTACTATCCCTTTTAGTTTTTAATAAACCCTTTTCTTCATAGAATTTTATTGCTCTCTTACTTAAATCAACTTGCTTAATAACTTCATTTAATCTCATATTTTTTCACCTCAATAACACAATACCACTATCCGTTGCGTACAGGTCAATACATTTTTTCATTTTTTTTCACTTGGTAAAATTTCTTCTCTTTGAATATTGCTATCTACCATTATAATAGTTGCTTCATCATCTGTTAATTCTCTTACTTTTCCCCTGTTTTGCTAATGCTACTCCAAGATTAAAAGTAGTAGTTGTTTTACCAACGCCACCTTTTTGATTTGTGATAGCAATTACCTTGCACTTACTTTCTTGCATATATTCTCCTCCTTTCTTTTAAATTTAGCCATTCTACAATTAAGCAAAATGGCTATGTATTCCATCTCTGGCACAAAAAAAGAACTGATTCCTCTAATCAGTTCAATATGTTTAATATGTTATTTTATAATATGATTAATAAGTAGTATATCTACCAAATCTTTGGATAATAAATTTTTAATAATAAAGTTATATAAATAAAACTATAAAATAGTTAAAATTAAGATTTAATCCTTGTAACATATCTAAAGGATTTAATCTTGAAACTAGTATGTGGAAACATATTACATACATACAACCCTATTTTTACAAGTTCAAAAATTTTTACTTTTTTCACTTTTTTGAATTTTTTTTATTTTCAAAACTCCTTATTTTACTGGGCTTTTCGACTTAGCACTGACACACATTCAACGTGGCAGATGACTACAAAAGGTCTCAAAAGCACCTATTTTCAAAGGGTGTAACTATAAAAAGTCTCACTTCCCTTTCGTGTTATATTATAGCAAAAAAAATTGCCGACCGCAAGGATTTTCCTTACGGTCGGCGACTCTTATTTGCGGGTAATTGTTATGCTCTCGACTATGCCTACCTTAAGGTGGAAGTCCAGGGTATATGTATTTCTCACCACCACATTTTCGACGATCGCACGGAATATCTCTCCGTTGTACTCATCCAGGCTCCCCACATCATTTAGGGCTTTTGCTATCTGATCCACCCTCCTCATTGCCAGCTTTGCCGTGTTTGATTTACTTTCGAGTTTCACTCGCCTTTCAGTTAACTCCTGTATCGCTTTTTCAATCAGCGCGCCTCGTTCGTTATACTCTTGGTCAGAAACTCTCCCAGCCCTCTTTTCGCGGAGCAGTTCGAGCATTTCTGTTTGCCTCATTTCTATTTGGGCGAGTGTCTCATTGATGTCCTCCTCTATACTATCATCGAGCGAGGATACAATGTTCTCTTTTAAGGTATCGGAAATTTCCTCGAAGTCCCCTACGAGTGCTTTAAGCATTTCAAGGAACGCCCCCTCTATTTCCTCCTCCCTTAAATAAGCTTGACTGCACGCCGCCCCGCCCTTTAATTTATGAGTCGGGCATACCCATGTGTGGATATACTCTCCTTTGTGATATTGTGCGTGCCGCCTATAATACGCCCCACACTCTCCGCAGATTAGCCTTTTGCTGAATGCGTATTTACTGCTATACCGACCTTGATTCGTTTCAGAGAACCCTCGTATCGTCTGCCTCCGTCTCATTTCTGCCTGTACGAGATCGAACTCCTCTTTCGATATAATGGCGGGGTGGCTATTCTCTATATAATATCTTTCAGTCTGCCCCTCATTTTTATATCGCTTTTTGCTCAACACGTCTGGCTTATATGTCTTTCCGCATATCAGTCCTCCATAGTATTTTTCGTTTTGGAGAATGCTCATAATGACTGATGCGTACCATTTCGTCTTGTTGCTCGGAGTGGGTATTCCATCTTTTGTCAGTCCAGCGGCTATATTTGAGTATGAGTATCCGTACAGATATTCACGGAAAATTCTTTGCACAACAGATGCTTCCTCGGGCACTATAATTAAGTTGTGGCTTTCGTCTCGGGTATATCCGAGAAACCTTTTATAATTCAGTTGTATGTCTCCGTTTTGGAATTTCTTTTGGTATGCCCATTTGATATTCGTCGATATGGTTCTCGACTCCTGCTCTGCCATTGCCGCAAGGATTGTAAGTAGCACCTCACCGCCAGGAGACAATGTGTCGATATTTTCGTTCTCGAAGTAAACGCTGACACCCAACTCTTTTAACTCTCGTATGGCATTGAGCGCATCCACGGTATTGCGAGCGAATCGAGCGATTGATTTGACGAGGATTTTATCCAACTTTCCCAGACGGCAGTCATCCATCATCCGTTGAAAATCTTTTCGCTTTTCTGCTCGAGTTCCCGTTATGCCCTCATCTGCATACACATCCACAAACCGCCACCCATCATGCGATTTGATGTATTTGGTATAATGGGATACTTGTCGCTCGTAACTATCCTCCTGTTCTTCCTTCTTGGTACTCACTCGAGCATATGCACCCACATTTAGTAGCCGAACGAACTGCGCGGTTGTCCGCGTAAACGATGCAGGGATTGTCCGCACGATTCTCTGATTACTATCCATTCTGTTCCTCCCGCCTTTGCTTTTGTTTTAACTTCCAGTCTTTGATGTTCCCAGGCTGTCCGTTGGTATAGGAGCGAGTAATGCATACTCCGTTAAAGAATTCGAACATGACCGTCCAATCTTTGACGACCACTCTTTTGATAAACTTATACAGCTTTTCCTCATCGAACTCCTTTATCGGATGGAAGTCATTCCCCTGAACAAGGTACGATCGTTCTTCCTGTAATTTCTTTTGGATGCACTGCATCTCGGCTCTGATATGCTGCTGTTCGTTCAAGTATTGATTCTGATTTATCACTCCCCGAGTCATCAGCATCGTCAGCTCTGTTTCGCTATCGTTGAGCCGCGCGAGCCTATCAAGGGCTTCGGTATTATCGACTGTTCTTTTGTAATACCCCTCGGTCACGAATTCATTGTAGCAATCTATGAACAGGTCGTATAACACCTTCTCCTTAATACCTGGATTATGGCAGTATTTTACCCCTTTTTGTATTGCTATATGGCACTTCCAAAAATTCGCCTGCGAAATTGTTCCGCTGTTATTTACTTTATGCGTATAATTCGCACCGCACTCTCCACACACAATCAGCCCCGTGAACGGGAATGATTTCTGTTTCGCCCCTACGAGATGCGGGTTCGCCCTTTGCGCCAATATCTCCTGCGCTTTATCCCATATTTCCCTGCTTACAATCGGCTCATGACTATTTTCCACATAATATCTGACCCGCTCTCCTCGGTTTGCATACTTTACTCCGCCCTCGACGAATGTCTTCTGCAAAATCATGTCACCGTAGTATTTTTCGTTCTTTATAATGTATGATATTTGACTACACAGCCACTCGCCTCCATTCGGCGAAGGTATCCCCATAGAATTTAACCTCTTTGCAATTTGGAGAGTGCTTACATTCCCTTTGATATACTCCTCAAAAATCAATTTTACGATCCGCGCCTCGTCGGAGTAAACGACCAACCTGTTCTCTGCCGTTTTTCGGTATCCGTAAATCCTCGGTCCGAGTATCATTTCCCCTCTTTCGAACCTATCTTTAATTGACCATGCGACATTGTTACTATACCGAGTCAAGTCCTCTTCGGCGATTGCCGCAGCGATTGTGAGATACAACTCGGTATCGGGGTTTAATGTATGGATATTCTCTTTTTCGAAGTAAACCTCGATGCCTTTTTCGCGTAGTTCCCGTACATATTTAAGTAATTCCTCTGCATTTCGTGCAAACCTTTGAACGGATTTCGTAAAGATGATATCTACCTCTCCACGGTTGCATAATTCCATAAGGGCAAGGAACTGTGGTCGACGATTGGCATATTTTCCGCTTATCCCTTTGTCTGCGAATAAACCGATATACTCGTATTCGTCATTGTTACCAAGCGTCTGATTCCAATACCGGCTTTGAAACTCGAAGCTGTGTTCCTGCGCTCGGCTATTGGTAGACACTCTGGCGTATGCGGCGACTCTTTTCTTGGACATTCTTACCTCCTTGTAGACTTTTTGTTTTATTTCCCTTATGTGATGAGAGGACTTGTTTTTCGATAAAAAATTTGTCCTGCCCATCCCAGGGCAGGACAAACAATAGCGTATCTTGCAACGAAAGTCCAGAGAAAAATTGCGTTATTCAGAAAGAAAACTACGCTTGTTTTTGGCTATAATTACATCCCTTTCTTCCGTCGAAATAAGGCATTTTACCCACAGTTGCATCACAATGGCATTTGCAATTTCGCACTTCACAAGATTACTTCTGCTCATCGCCATCTCCTTTGCCAAGCTGCTTTATGATCTGATTGACGCCCGTAGCAGTCAAACCGCTCGCCCCGCCAACGATAATGGCGACCACCACGTTATCGGCTGGAACAATGCCCGGCACAAGGTAATAGGCGACCACACCGAGAATTACGCCAAGCCCTGCGGCGATCAGCGGAATAAACCTTTTGAAAGTTTCATTCTCTTTGACTGCATACTTGATGATAGCAATCACCCAATACACGACAGCCGCAATCGCAGGTACGCTGACCAATTCCAAATAACTCTCCATATCTGTCCCTCCTTACTTCTTTGAATTCTGTTCCAAGAGATATTCGTACATCTCTGCTTTGTTTTCCTGATATGTCTCCATCGCCTCATGCATCTCGCCGTTCGTTTTTCCGTCTCGTATAGCCACGGCATTGGCGTATGTGAGTTTACCGACGGCATCGATGCTTTTGAGGATGAGCATATTTTCTTTCGCCTTTGCCGCATCGCGCTCTTCATCCTTCTTGGCTTTTCGTTTGAAAAACCTCTGCAAGAAAAAAAGCACCATACCGCTGACGATGCTTGAAAAGATACTTATAATGATTGCTACCATATTCCCTCCGACTATGCCGCCTCGTATCCGAATGTTGTCGGCGCACCCGAACCGTAGTTTGCAATTGCATGATCCAGCCCCGTCGAATCCCCGAATCCGAGGTTCCCGTTTGTCTCAATAACACCCCAAATTTGTGCGCCGATATATGTGAGTATAAACGCATACTCCCTTTTTTTCGGACGGAATCCGCTCGGGATATAATAGGTCGGTCTGTCACGCAATGCAGGACGACCTGTAATCTCGCCAATGACGAGACTCCCCTGCCGCTTCACTGTTCCGACAACATTACCCGCAGAGTCAGTAATGTTGCCTGTCTTAAAACCCAGATTGTTCAACCTGTCATTCAAAAGTTTACCTTGATATGCCGATAGAGCCGCTGTGGTACTCGTCGAATTCAGATTGTTGATAACCGTCACTCCCGACGGAATGCTTGGCTTATTCGACAGGTCGTTGTAATTCCCCGATGTCGCCACCTTTGCAAGTCCCGTCACCTTGCTTGCCGATACAGACTTGATTTTTGCATCCGTCACGGCTCCGCTGCCAAGATGCCGTTCCACCACCGCACCGGAAGATATTTTCGCGCCGGTCACAGCGTTGGCGGCAATATGGTTCGTGTCGATCTGACCATTGCCGACCTTGTCCGAAGTAATGCTCTTGTCCTCGATATCGGCTGTACCGATAAGACTTTTGAACGCCAAAGTCTGCAGGTCCGAAAACCATTTGCGAACCTTTCCAAAGGCATCGGCAATCACTTCCGAGTCTGCAAGATTCGCTCTTACGCTCGCCACCACGCTTTGGACGACCGCTTCCTGCACTTGCTCCAACTCAATCTTTTTTTCATTCAGATATTTTTCGTTTTCCGCAAGCACGTTGAAAATACTTGGTGTGACTTGCGAGCCTGCGGTATAGTTACTCCTCGGTTCTCTCCAATCTGCCATCTTATCCTACCCTTTTCCAAAAATAGCAAGTGATGAACGGCGGCATATTGTTATGCGCCGCGCCGCCTCCTGTTTCGCTTGAACTTATTGTTGAATCACCGGCAGACGGAGCCTGTTGCAATCCAAGCTGCAAAACCGCCACCTCGCCGCTAAACGGGACCTCCGTATCATGCGAATGCGCCGGTATTTCATCTATGGTCAGCGTATGCTCTCTTTCGCCACCTGTCATTTCCGCTTGCTCGATCTCTGCCTGGGCTTCATCAACCCCCAACGGAAAGCGGCCGTTTCCCCACCGCTCCCAAATACCACCGATACTCAATGCCGGGCTGGTGTTTTCTACCGTCATCTTGATTGAGCCGACGGGATAGCAGAAATTCAAAACATCCGCTTAGGTAATTCCCACCCCGAGATACGGCAAGGCAGCCCATTTTGAGCTGCCATTTCCGATTTTCATCTTTCCCGTATCTATTTCGACGCCGAGTTCACCGCGCAGGAGGATTGGATTCACAAGCAGCCAATTCGCTGCGGTATCATGCCTTTGCTGATGTTTTGTGTTTATCGTCACCTCCATAGTTCACCTCACGCATTGCCGCCGTTAAGAATATAGGTGTCCGTAGAATGAAGCACCGTTTCTCCGTCCGCGAGTTCTTTGGTGGTCTTCTTCGCGAAATTGCCCTCAAAGTTGGAAGTGTCCCTCTCTTCCGTGTAATAGAGATTGTTCCCCTCCTCGATATCGGTGGTCGTAAGCACGACCGTCCCGATTTTTCCGTTGACCGAAAGCACCTTGCATTCGGGGCTTTTGAGTTCGAGCCAGTTGGTACGGTCACTCGCCGGGGTCTGCTTGAGGATATACGACTTGCCCTCATCGGCACGAATTGCAACGTCACCCTTTTGCGCATCGATAGCGAGCATTTCCGCCTCATCGTTTACCGCGTAGGGCTCTGTGATTGCAAGGGGCGGCAAGACGTTGTCCGCGATTTTTCCGTTTGCGCCGACTTCGACCAGGTTGCCCTCTGCCGTGCCGACATTCCTTGCCGCCGCAGTTCCCGCATCGGTAATTTTCGCAAGCGTAAGTGCGGGAATATCATCGGGGGTCAAAAGCTCCGTTTTGGTGATGAGCCCCTTCTCATTCACAGTCACCTTTGTAAAAGTTCCTGCCGCCGCGCCCGTATTCTGCAGAATGAGGGTGATTGAAGCATCGGCACTTCCGTCGAAAGTCGTAGCACCGGTCGCGTCGCCCACGATACTGATCGTCCTTGCTTCTTTGAGCTTCTGCGCCACCTGTGCCTCGGCAACGACAACGAGTTCTTCTGCCGTGGGAATTCTCTTCCAGATAGCAGCCGTCGCGGATGTAGAGATAAGCACATAGAGCGTCTTCTCTGCCTGGTTCACCCAGAACTCGCCGACGTCGTGGTCTGTATCCGTGTCCGTGGGATTGGTATTGGCGATGACGATATCGTCGCTGATGTATTTAAGCGCGGTCCATTGGCTGATGCCGTCGCCGACCTTCATCTTTCTCGTGTCGATCTCAATACCGACCTCGCCTTTCAGAAGTACGGGGTTTGCCGCTTTCCAATTGGCTGCCGTATCATTGCGAATCTGAATCTTACTGTCCAAAATCCTGTTATCCATTTACCGCTGTTCCTCCATTGATTATTTTGATTTTTCGATAGTCCGCTCCGATGCAGACATATTGCTTTGTTTCCTCGTCCCACCTGTAGGACTCGTTCTCTTTCACATCGATGTAGATGACCGCTGCGTTCCCTATATTCGGGAAGGCATATTTGCTTTGGTATTGCTGTGGCTTGAGCCGCACCTCTATCGTGCGAGCCTTGTTATCCACAATGGTTTCCGTTGCATCGTTCTCGACTCCCGAATATGTCTTGGTAATCGTTCGGAACGGCTCTACATGGATGCACTCGCAATTCTGCTTGCAATCACTCATTTCGCCACCACCTCCATTTCCTTATCGACAAGCGTATATACCTCCTCTCCAAGCCCTTCCAAGTCCACTATCAGTTGCATTCTATATAGCAGACACGGGATTTTTTCTGTCTCCTCTGCCGTCAGATTCACAAAAAAGGTATCCCCGTCCTTCTCTATTTCTCCAGGATAAGTCTTGACCAATACCTCATCGCGCCCCTTGCGTCCGAGGACGAACGACAGGATATCTTTGTCTGTTATCTCGTACTTATCCATTCCGTCCTCGTCCTCGATAACAGGCAAAGCGACGTTAAGAAAGGCGATGCTGAATGCATCGCCACGCACCATTTTATACCGACACCTTCGCATCGCTTCCCTCCTTATACATTTGAATTCAGTAGCTCATATACTGCGTCCAAAGCGAAATAGCATTTGCTCGCACGGTCATGCGAATCGGAATAATTATTGTTGCCCTGGTTGATTTTCCAACCCGAGATATACAAAGTGTTTCCGCTCAACGATGCCTCAAGGCTTATAAATCCATAGGACACGTTAGGCTCTCCGTTTACCGACCGCAAATAATACAGCACCGGCGCATCCATTGCATATCCCCAATTATTCGTCGGTTTGAGGAACATCGTCACCCAAAACTTATTTGCACAAGTCAGCATTCCCTGGATCATCAGCAGATTTTTTCTGTTGCTCGGCGAAGTGATTGAATATTGCGCATTCCCCGACAACGCGAACTGATTATACTTGCTGTCGGCAGCCTTAAGACGGCGAAGTTGTATGCCCGTTCCCCCGCCCGTATCCTTATCCATTTTTTTGTCCAGTGCATCAAGGAGTCCCGCGATTTTGCTCTGCGCAATATTCGCATTGCTTGCCACCTTTGCATCGGTAATCGCACCCGATGCCACCTTTGCGCCCGTAACTGCCGACGCCGCAAGTTTGTCGGTGGTTATCGCGCCATTCGCCACCTTCGCAGTTGTAACGGCAGACGCGCCTATTTTTGATTCGGTCACAGCACCCGAGCCTATCTTGGTTTCCGTTACCGCTCCCGTTGCGATCTTCCCGCTCGTAACTGCATTGCTTGCTATCTTGCCTGTAGTCACGGCAGAGTTGTCAATGTCTGCCGTGCCAATCGTGTCTTTGAATGCCAATGCTCGAAGATCGGCGAACCATTTATATATCTTCCCGAAAGCAGTTTTTATCGTATCGCTTGCCGCAATATTCGCCCTGGATGCGCTCGCCGTAAACGCCACGACCGCATCCTGCACCTGCCCGATAGTGATTTTTACTTCGTAGAGGTATCGCTCATTTTCGGCAAGGATATTGAAAATGTCCGGGGTGACTTGGTTCTCCCGAGCATAGTTGTTTTTCGGTTCAGTCCATGTTGCCATTTTCCCTCCTATTTGCTCCGTCCTCTGGTCTGTTGTTTCAACCCGCCGTCATAGGAAAACTTATTATATTCACACACCAATTCTTTGCCGTCGCCGAATCGGTCAATGCAATCATAACTCGTCCCTATCTCCAATGCGGGGTCTCCGCGCCATTCCGTTGTAATTACGCCCTCTCCCGCGCGCATACGCTGCAAGAGAAGATTTCCTATTCTCTCTGCCTGGGCTTCGCTTTGAACGAGTTCTGATGCCGTATGACTATATTCGACCGCGCCATAAGACTTGATGCTCTGCTCATCACGCACCGTTACCATGTGTGAAGTCAGTTCGATTGCGTTCCCTTCTACAGTTATTGTCGCCGTTTGCACCGTCGACGATTTATTCGTAATCGTCACTGTACAACAGTTTACCCCGCTTTCGACCATTGAAATACGAACATTGGCATTGTTGGACAACGCTATGGCGTATGCAACGTCGGACGAATAATCCAACGTCATTGTCCGAACTTCGTTCCCTGCCAACGTCACCTCTGTTTCAACGACTTCTATGACGTCTTCTCCGATTACCACATCGCTATATTCGACTTTTATGACGTTGGCAAATTCCGTCAGCGTAATGTTCGACTTGTAGCTGAACGTGTTCCCCGGGTTGATTTCCGTCGAACCCTTTGACGAATTCGCCTCTTCGCTGCGTACATGAATTCGGTCATCTCTATCAACGAACACTTTACAGAGCGCTGCATTGGCAATCTCCTGCAAAGCGTCCCATATTGTTGTCTTCGGCAGATATGCCATTCCTATGCTGATGTCCTTAAGGTCTTCGGAAATCACGAATTCTGTCTGTATCAGACCACTCTTTGTAAGAATATCCTCGATCAACTCATATACCGTCGCCCCTTCCGTTAACGGAAATCCGATATAGGTCTGACTCTGTAACTTCATGAGTCTGTCAACAGCCGTACATTTCACCCATTGGCTGTCTTGCTCGATTTGCCATTCCTCTGAATAGAACGTACCGAGTTTTGTATATTCCACTGCCCCGTTCTTTTCTATCCCGATGCTCGGATAGATTTTTCTGCCGAGTATCATGAGCGAACGCAGATAGCCCTTATCAAACTTTCTGTTCGTATTGTGGAGTGTGACTGTCATTGTATCCGAGTTGATATTGTAATTCCCGTCCGAAGAACACATTTCCTCATTGACCTCGAACATCTGCAGCGCATCTCCGTGGTATTCTTCGTATAGCTTATCGTAGAACTGCAAAATTTTCGCACAGGCATTCGGTGTACTCCATTTTGCTATGGTCATCCGCATAGATGTGATATCTGCGATTTTAGGCTCCAGCTTGATTTCGACGGCAGTATTCCCTGTAACAGTCTCCGTTTTCATCACCCGATCGGCATTCTTGTACTCAATGGTAAAATCCACGGGGTACTGATTGAGTTTATCGTCGCCGCGGATGATCCACGATATAATCGGGCGCAAAACAAACGTCAGCTCGATGTACGGTCGGTTGGCAAACACCCCGCTCGCATCGCAAAGTCCACCGCTCCACCACCCAACCACGCAAGTATCGTCCAGCATCTGAAACGAGCCACCCATGTCCGAGTTCCCGTCCATCGTACACGCTTTCACGGTCGGCGTAGTGTTCCCCATAAACACTTCACGAGGATGACTGATTTCCGAGTTCCCGCTGACCGAAGCGTTTATGTCGCTGCTGATCTCCGTATCGCTGTAGATGATCTCTACTTTGCCATAGACCTTTCGAGGGTTGTCTGAATACTTCATACCGCCCTCCCATCATTTTTGCTTAAACGATACGGAGACGCTTTTCCAAATGAGTTGTCCTTTCGCCCAATCATAGTACGGCATATAGGTTAGATTTTCCGCTCTTGCCGTAATGGAGGCAAGTTCACCTGTTTCATCGTCATGAAAGGTAATCTCACAAAACCTATCGCTCCCCGTCTCCGTTGTAAGCAGTTTCATGTCTTCTTTGGGTAAATATTCCCAGGACACGTCCACCTTTTTCTTAGTCCCGATGATGTCTATGACCATCGTTCCGTCCAAAGTTCTCTCGGCTTTATCGAGATGCTCGGGCGATACCGTTATCTCTTTCGGAGCCGTTATGTCTTTCCCATTGATTTTGAAAAACCGCATCGCCCTACACCCCCTTTAGCTCTATGCCATTTCTTCGGTACTCCTTTGTAATACTTGGCACGATAAGCCGTGCAAAAGTCTGACCGTCTATCTGTAAAACCACATCCTTGCCGGACGCATCGCCGCCCATGCCGTTCATGGCAGCCATGCCTTGTAAAAGACCGTTGAGTAGGTCTCCGTTCGGGCTTGTTCCCGCACCGACCATTGCACGGTTCGCCGTTGTAGTCAGGCCGAGTGCATTCGCCACCTGGATGGCTGCCCGCTGGATCATAGGGATATCGTTGTACATCCCCTTTGCCATCATATCCATGAGGTTTGGTATCCATTGGTCTGCGGTATGCCCGGGGCCTTTCTTGGTCGGCGAACCAAATCCGAGAAAGTCCGCAATCGACTGTCCCACGCCTTTGACGCCGTCCACCACCCAATTCCATGCATTCTTGATGCCGTCGCCAATGTTCTGTATCAGGTTTTTGCCCCAATTGAACGCATCCTTGAACAGCCCGGAGAAGAAATCGCCGATTTTCGAGAACAGTCCGGTAATGGTATCCCATATCCAAGAGCAAGCGGATTTTATTCCTTCCCAGATATTACTGAAAAATCCGCTTATCCCCTCCCAGGCACTCTTGAATATCGACACGATACTATTGCCGAGGTTGCCAAAAAAGTTTTTCACCCCGTCGCAGAACCCCTGGATAAATTCCCATATCCCGAGGAAAATGTTTTTGATTCCGTCCCAAAGATTGGACGCCACATTCTTCATGTGTTCCCAGGCTTCCGACCAGTCGCCACGCAACACGGCGCATATCACCTGGATGATTTCCAGGATAGCCTGCGCCACGTCTATGACCGCTTGAATGAACGGACCGAGTGCCTCGATAATGCCGGAAAGCACGCCCGTCACTACTCCGAGCAATGTCATCACCAAGCCGCCTATCAACTCAAAAACAGGCTTTAAGGTTTCGTAGAGTTCGACGATCGTATCCCACAGCGAGCCGAAAAGTTCCTTGATGTTTTCCCAAATGGGACGCACGTAGTCCAAGAATTTGAGTACCGCATCGTAGATAATATCAAAGGCGGTGCTGACGATGTTCCAGATATTGGTGAACAACGTCTTGACCGTTGCCCATATCTCTGCTCCGTTTTCCTCCCAAAAGTCGCGGATAGCGACGACCGCATCGATGACGATATCTTTGACGATACCCCAGACCTTCTCGGCTATCTTTTGTATCTTCCCGAAGATCTGTTTGATGATTTTCCATAGGGATTTGAGGGTACTCACCACCCTCTTGATTACCTTCTCGCCGTTTTTGTCCCACCAATCTTTGATGGCGTTGACGGCATTAAGAATAAAGGTTTTGACCTTTTCCCATATCGCCGTTACCGCATTTCGGAAGTCCTCATTCGTATCCCACAGCTTTTTAATGATGACGATTGCCGCGACGATTGCCGCGATGATCAGCCCCACTTTCGAAAACAACAGCGAGCCGATTTTAATGATCGTTCCGACGCTCGAAATGAGTTTCCCAACCACCAAAAGCACCGGACCTATCGCCGCCGCCAGTAGCGCGAACACGACAATGTTTTTCTTCGTTCCCGCACTCAAACTCATCAACCTGTTCGTCAGCGGCGAGATATACTTTTGTAACAACTCTCGGATGATTGGTATGAGGATATCCCCGAATTGTAGTGCGACCTCTTCCAATTCCGACTCCAAAATTTTGAGCTGTCCTTGCAATGTGTCGATCTGCATTGCCGCCATGTCATTGGCTGCGTTTGTTCCCGTGATCGCCTCCGTATATTCACGGACGGCATCACCACCCGCCGCCAACAATGACAACATACCGGGACCTGCTCTTGCGCCGAACACTTCCATTGCTTGGGCTGTAGTCATCCCAGCGTTTGAGAGCGTGTCGAGGATTGATGCGAGGTCGTTTGTCGTCGGGTCAAGCTGCTCCACGCTAACGCCCAACTCGTCAAAAATCTTCAGAGCCGCCGCCGTCGGGTTCATAAGCGCAACAAGCGACTGGCGCAACGAAGTACCTGCCATCGAGCCATCATAGCCCGCATCGTATAATACCGACAATGCTCCGACGACTTCCTCGATTTCCCATCCGAGACTGTTAGCGACAGGTCCGACATAGTTCATGGAAAAGGCAAGCTTTTCCATGTCAGCCTGGGATGCGCCGATTGCCGCCGCATACACGTTGGCTACCCTCTCTGCGCCCGCCGCACCAAGTTGGAACTGGTTCAATGCCGCAACGACCGTATCTGTCGTAAACGCCAAATCGCTTTGTGTTGCCGAAGCGAGGTTCAGCGTTGCCTCGATAGACTGTGTCATCTCGTCCAACTTATAGCCCGCAGACGCCATATAGTACAATGCATCGGCAGCTTCGGACGCCGAAAAGACCGTCTTCGCGCCCATCTCACGAGCAAGGTCGGTCATGGCTTGGAGTTCATCCCCGGTCGCCATTGCAACAGATGCGGCGTTTGCCATACTCTGCTCAAACGACCTCGATATATTGATGGCTGAACCGCCAAGCGCAAGAAGCGGAGCCGTTATCCCTGCCGTGAGTTTCGTCCCCGCTCTTGAAAATACCGATGATACCTTTTGGATTTGCTTTTGTGCCGTCTGCAATCCTTTTGAAAGAGAGGAGATGTCTGCCGCGATCTTGACGACCAAGTTGCGAATGATTGCCATGCGTTCCCCTCCCTGTTATTTGATAATTACTCCCTTTGCCGCCGCCATTGCTTTAAGGATAGCGTCGCTCCTGCTGTCGGTTTTCCTGGGCGGTTTTCGAGCATCCTTTAATAGTTTTTCGAGCTTCGGTAGCCGACGTTGTCTTGCAAACGCCTCCGTGTGCCATGCCACCGTCAAGGCATTCTCGAACTCCCGATAACTCTGTTCCTGCATTTGTTTGCCGATGAGATATAGTTCGTAGGGAGTATATTCGCCCGCAATCAGCGGGTCGATCCCGAACTGTACCACCGCCCGCTCCAAGAAAGCCGGCAAGTCAAAGTCGGCGGCCGTTATTCCCCCTTGTCGCTTCCCTTCGGTTTCCCGAATGCCTCCGTCAGAGCCGCACCGACTTTTTCCGCGATGTCCGAAAGATTCGAATACTCGTCGAGCAGGTCACCGACCTGTTCCAGCGACAAGGATTTGTCTTCGTGGCAAAGTCCCGCATAAACGATGATGAGCAGGTCTTTGATGCCCACCGAGTTGAGGTCGAGGGACATCAACGTCTTGCCCGACAGGTCTTCTATCGCAGCCAAAGCATTCATGCCATACCGCAGAGTTCTCGGCTTATCCAGTTCGATTGTTACACCCTTTTTCATAGTCAACCTCCTTATTCGCCCGTTTCAAAGGTGAGCGCACCCGTGCCTGTGAACTCGATGCTGATAGACACGACATCGTCCACGGGGTCTTCGATGGAAAGGCTATTGATATACGCCTCGCCCTGGTAGTAGTTCACTCCGTCCACATAGAGTTTTACGACAACGGTCGTACCGTTCAGGAACGCATCCTGCAACGCCGCCTGTCCCTCCGTATCCACGGGTACTTCGTAGTCGCCTTCGCTCGAAGCCGTCCACTCTTTCAGTCCCGCAATATAATTTTTCCAATCGTCGCCGAGCGCGGTTGTTTCAAGCGTCTCAAGCGAAAGTTCGAGCGACCAGGACTTGATGCCGACCACTTTTTCCTCTGCTCCGCTGCCGATGACGACTTTTCCGTTTTTTCCTGCAACAGCCATCTCTGTTCCTCCTACTTTTCGTTGAAATGGATATCGAATTCAATGCTCGTCATGTACTCGTCCATTGAGAATTTGAGCGAAGTGTTCGCATCGTACTCGTAATCCGATTTTATGAACACGGCTTGTATGTGCAGCCCGCACATATCGCCGTGAAAATCCTGTAAACTTCTCTTTATATCTCTGGAAAGTTCTCTTGCCAATTTGAAAGTCCGCGCATGGCAGATGATTTGTATCGTTTGCCGAACATACCCTGTATCGCCCTGCAAAGCGGAATCATAATTGCATAGAACGGGCGCGTAGACGATGGACGGCAATGGTGCGTCCTGCGGCAATAGAATGGGATATATGCGCGTTCCGACTTGGCTGACGATCTCTTCTCGACTGCTCAAATACTCAAACAATGCTTGACATATATCTTTCATAGTTCTCTCCCCACCGCTTTTGAAATTTCCGTGACGATGGCATCGTTGATGCGGTCGAGATTCTTATCCACCGCATTCCGCAAAAACGGATTGCCGGGCCGCCCGCGTGCGCCGAGTTCCACAAATGTCCCGTATCGGATGGATTTATCATAGTCCACTTTTACGGTCGCTTTTGTTGCCGTCGCTTTATCCTCCGCCATTGCGAGACTGGCTTTCAATGCCCCTGTATCCACGGGGCAATTCTGTCTTGCATCGTCCAGGGCGATCTGCCCGCCCTTCTTTGCACCGTCCATCAGCACAGCCGCCGCAGCGTCATCCATCGCCTTGAGGTCTTTTACAATCGCATCCGCACCCTCGATGCTCACTTTGACTTTCCGTTGCTTTGCGCTGTAGCCCATCGCCTACCATCTCCTTACAATTGATTACCGTCCATCGATGCGCTGTATCCGCATCCGAGATACCGATAATCTCATACAGTTTGTCTGCGTAGCGAATTCGGTGCATGACGTCCAAGCCCGCATAAAACCGTATTGTTATCTTTGTGACCGTCTCTGCCGAGACTTGCTGCGCCGTGAAATACTCCGTTCCGCTCACCGGTTCGATTTTCGCCCAAACACGCCCTACGGGAAGCCATCTTCCGTCTTCACCGCCGTAGGCATCGCGCTTTACGAAGTATTTCAAAATTTCCACTCTTCTGTTCAGCTCACCTATGTCCATCAGAACGCTCCTTTCCGATATGCGAACAGCATTCGCCGGACAAGGTCGAGCGTATCGGCGACAGACACGCCCGTTTTACCTTTGGACACCTGCCTTTCCTCATAGAGGGTTGCAACAAGTATCAGCATGGCTTGCCGAACAGGTTCTGGCAGCTCTTTGAAGTCGGATAACTTCCGGCGCATCACGTCTTCGGTCAAATCCTTTGCCGTGACGATAAGAGAAGAGATAAGGGCATCCTCTTCATCGCCATCGACTCGGAGAAACTCTTTCGTTTCCTGCAAATCAAGCATACCCTTACCCTCCTTTCATCAAGCGTTTCTCTTGGCGAGCGTCACGAAAGGCGATACGCTTGCGCTGCCCTTGTACGGCGTGAGCGGTTTGTTCCAGATGGGCTTGCCGTCTACACGATAGATGAAGCGGAACACGTTCTCGTCATACAGGAATCTGACATGGATGGAACTTGCCGCTTTCATGCCGCCCTTGTCGATGAGCAGGTACTGTCCCACATCCGCAAGAATGATATCGCCGACCTCGCCCGCCGCGCTGCACTGCTCCAGGGGGACAACGGGACGCCCGAACAGCGTTCCGTAGGGTTTCTGGGAAAGCCCGCCCGCAGGAATATACACGGGCTTGTCGCCGACCGTGAGCGTGTACAGATACGGCTCGAGTTCCTGGTTGATGTACCAGACGGCATTCCCCCTCGATCTCGACCACAGTCTGTTCCACATCGTGATGAGATTGTTCACGGTGATGATATCGGTCTGATCCTTGTCTTTGGCAACGGTGACCGCCGCCCCGCTGTTCAGAATGCCGAGCGGTTCGCCCTCGCCTGTACCGAACAGGATAGAGTCGTCGATCTTGAACCCGAACTCTTCCGCAAACGCCTGGCGAATGACCGATTCGAGTGCCGCTGCATCCTGCAGAAGTTCGTCCGTCGCATAGCAAAGCCCGGTGAGTTTCTTGAGCGTCAGCTCCATCTGGCGGAACTTGGGCTTGCTTGCCGTCAGTTCCTCGGCTTCGCCTTCCCAATAGGTCTGAATCCCGCCCCAACGCGAGCCGTTCGCCCTCGATTCCTCGTCCACGGCGTTGATTTTCAGACTGTTGGCGTTTGCGCTGATAGGAATCTTCTTGACCTTGCTGGCGAGAATGCCCGTTTCGTAGGTTCTCTTGAGCAGTTCCGTCACGAAATCCTGTTGCACGAGAAAGCCGCCGTCCGAGGGCGTGGTTTCATTCGCTCCGAGCGCGGCGCGAGTAGAAAGTCTCTCATCCGTGCGCCCGCCGGGAGCCGCCGCCCTGTACACCGCCATGAGCTGTTCGCCAAACGAAGAAAATCTCTTTTCATCGCCCTTGCTCGGCGACGGTTTTGCTTCCGGCTTTTCCGTATCTCTGTCTTCGGGCTGCATAGACAACATTTTCTCCGCTCTGTTGATGCTTTCATCCCACGAGCGAATTTCCGACTCGTATTTGTCGATCTCCTTTTGTTCATCATCGGAGAGGAATCGGTCTTCGGCTTCTGCCTTATTCAGCACAGCCATTGCTTTGAGCCTCGCATCCTCTCTCTTCGCCTTCATTTTCAATACCTTCTTGATATCCATGTTGTTCCTCCTCAAAGATTTTTGAATTTTGTCTGCATCCGAGCAAGCCTTGCTCGCTCTTTGGCTTTCTTTGCCACCGCCTGTTCAGCCTCTTCGTTTTGTCTGCGCTGTTCTGCCTTATAGCCCTCATACTCCTGCATCGCACGGACACCGACATCCGTTGCCGTATATGCGGGGAATGTCACAGGGCTCACGTCGAACAGCTTGACCTTGCGAAGTTCGCGCACATCCATTCCGTTCTCCGTGCGCCACTCATCGTCCTCGACTACGAACCCGATGGACATCTGGCTGATATCTCCGCGGCGGATGCTTGTCTGCACATCCCGCGCCCAACTCGTATCGGGCGGCGCGATCCGCACCCGCAGTCCTACTTCATCCTCGACGAGTTCGAGCGTCCCCGCCCTGTTCCTGCCAAGCACATAGTTCGGGTCGTGGTTAAACAGCGCGCGAATATCATCTCTTCCGATGCTCTCCGCAAACGAGCCCTTTCTGACGACTTCCTTGAACGGGAAAATACCGCCAAGCGTTTCCGACCACGAGTCAAACACGGCGGCGTGTCCCTCAATCACGGTCGCGCCTTCGCTTTCGCTTACCCGGAGTTCCTTCATCGGGAGCATTCGCATCTCCTTCCTGCCCTTCTCCATCGCTACCTCCTTTCTGTATCCCCTGCACAGCCGCCCCTGCCGCTGCCATGTTGCCGTTCACGAGATAATCGTCACCGCCCTGTTCTTTGGGTATGGGCGGCATATCTTCAAGCCGACGTATATCATTGATCGACAGCCAACCGTTCTGACGGGCTATCGCATACCCTTCCGTGCGCGACTTGTAGTCACCGCGCAGCAGTCCGTCCACATTGAACTTGGCGAAATACAAAAGCCGCTCTTTCTCGTCGAGAAGCGAACGGCTGATTTCCTGCTCCCAACGCACGAGCCAGGGGCGTATCGTGTGTTGGACAAATTCAATTGACTGATGCTCGATGTTCGAAAATGTCGCTCTTTCAAGGTCTCCTACCAAGTGCGGCGGCACACGGAAGATGCGGCATATTTCGTTCAGTTGGTATTTCCTGGTCTCAAGGAACTGTGCATCCTCGGGCGCGATGCCTATCGTGTGATATTTCATGCCCTCTTCGAGAACGGCGACCTTATGACTGTTACGTGTCCCCTGATAGACCTTGTTCCATGACTCGCGGAGTTTTTCGGGGTCTTTGAGGATGCCCGGGTGTTCCAATACACCGCCCGGTCTGGCTCCGTTTCCGAAGAACTTTGCTCCGTATTCCTCGGTCGCAAGTGAGAGCCCGATTGCTTCCCGCGCCTGGGCTATCGGGCTGATGCCTTTTACTCCGTCGAACGACAGCCCTTTGACATGGAACACCTGGTCGGGGCGGTACACATAGGTTTCGTTGGTTACATCGTCCGAATAGGTGTATTTTATCTTGTCCGTGAGACTGTCCCGCTCCACCGTCATGAGATGCGGTTTCAAATACCATAGCTCGACGACATGACCTTGCCGTCTGATGATCCGCGCATAAGCGTTTCCCCACAACAGCAAGGACGACATCATGGTTTCTCGGAACTCAAACGAGGTCATCTCCTCATTAGGCAGCTCATACAAGCACGCATTCAGCGGGTGCTGGTCGGCGAGTTCGTGTTTCCCGTCCTTTCCTTTCTTATACAGATGCAACGGAAGGCTCGCCACAGTCTCCGATAGTATCTTGACACAAGCATATACCGTACTCGTCTGCATCGCCCGCAGTTCATCCACACGAACACCGCTATTGCTGTTCCCGATGTAGTCCATATCGACTCCGCGAATGAAGTCTTTCATCTTTTCCGAGCGATCCCGTCTCTCCTTTGGACCGTCTCTGCTCCTCTTAAATAGTCCCATTCACCCTCCTTTCAGACGCACGAAAAACCGCTCGGTTTCCCGAGCGGCTATGCCACATTGATGTTGTAGTGTTATTTATCTGTCTTCACCGCCTGTCTGCCAAGCTTGTACGCCGCAACGAGCATCGCCTCGATTGACCATACCGCGACTTCGGGGAAGTCCTCGGTGTCGTTCCATTTCCGCTCCAGCCCGCCTCTTTCCTCTATGGCTGCGCTTTCCCGCATTGCGATTTTCTCGAGTGCCTTGAGTGTTGCTTTGCTGATTTCCTGTTTCATCTCGCCGCCTCCTTACAGTATCGTGATGCTGCCATCCTTTTCGATGGCGTATTTCATGGTGATGCCCACGCTCTTGGCTACATAGATAAGGTTGTCGATTGCCCGCCTGTAATCCGCGACCGCATCCGTGTATCTGACTTTCAGATAATGGTTATGGTCTCTTACCAGGGCGGCGAGTTTTCCTGTGCAGTATGCTTTGTTCATGGTGTTTCTCCTTTCGTTTTTGTACCTATACAATACCGTAAACGAGCGAAAGAGCCCAGCGAAAACACGCCGAAACCCGAAAGAAAAACACATTTTTTCAAGAAAAATCGGAGGATCACTCCTCCGATTTTATCTTGCTCAATGCATCATATATAGCATTGAAAGAGACCGCATCGAACGGAACTCGAACAAGTTTCGTCCCCAATCGGATTTCCCATGCCTTATTGTAAAACTCCAGCAGTTCATCCTCTCTGTCGCTCTGCTCTTCGATACCTTTCAGATGTTGCATGAACTCTTCCAACGACATCTCACCACAGAGGGTCGTATCGTCTTTCTCTTCCATATCACTCCTCCGCATCATAGTTCGCCGCCTCACATCCCAATCGGATACCAAGTTTTAAGCCACGTCCGTATGCCGCTTTTCGAAGTTTCTCCTCATTGGTCGTATAGGCATCCATGAACTGGTCGAACAGAACTTTCTGTTCCTTTGTAAATGATTCTTCGAACTTTGACAATGCTTTGCATTCGGGGTCATCTTGGGGCAATTTGTTCCTCCGTTCACGTTCATTGATCCATCCGTCGTATATGGCTTCTGTGATACTCTTCATTCTTGGGACCTCACTTTTTTTGAACAACATATCACAAGTTTCGGATCAAGTCCAGCGAACCCGCCCCCGTCAATCGAATATTTCCTGTCCGTCTCGGATATGTTTTATCTCCGCATCGGGACACAGTTCCCTGTATCTGCGCACGATGACATCACAGTATTTCGGTTCGAGTTCAATGGCGCAGCATTTTCTGCTGAGCTGTTCTGCCGCCATCATTGTCGAACCGCTCCCGCCGAACGGCTCATATACCGTATCATCCTCGTGGCTGCTGTTGTATATGAGTTTTGCGCACAGGGTGATGGGTTTCATCGTCGGATGATCGGGCGACTTCACAGGTTTGTTGTCTCTCACGACGGTCGTAGGAAGCCCCAAAATTCGCTCTACAAGGTCTGTCAGTTCTGCCTTGCTCATCTTCTTGATATTCTCGGCAACGCCCTCCAAAGCGGTCGACAGCGTCCTGTCATCGATGAAGTAATGTCCCGCGCCCTCTTTCCAGCCGTATAAAATCGGCTCGTGTATCCATTGATAGTCCTGCCGACCGAGGGTGAAATGATTTTTCACCCACACAAGCGTCTGGGCATACTTGAATCCCGCCTCTTCCATCGCCTGCGTGAAGTTCACCGTCTCCTTCGTGCTGTGAAAAACATACAACGGTGCGCCCTTTTTGAGTACATCGTATGCCGCTTTATAGAATGCGAGCAAGAATTGATGGAAGTCATCATCGTTCATGTTGTCATTGGCGATGGTGCTTTCCGTCCTGGTCTTGGATTTGTTTTTCCCGATGATCGCCGAGCCATAGTCCACATTATATGGCGGATCCGTGACCATTACATCGGCAATTCTTCCGTCCATGAGTTTTGCAACGTCCTGCGCAACGGTACAATCGCCGCACAGCAGTCTGTGCTTGCCAAGAAGCCATAAATCACCGTGCTTGGTCTTGGGTTCGGATATCTCGGCTACGGCCGATTCCGCATCGAACTCATCTTCATGCACATTCTCAAACGAGCCGCTCCCAAACAGTTCCTGTGCCTCCGCGAGGTCAAAGCCGGTAAATGTGATATCGTACCCGCTGTTATCCAAGTCTTTGAGAAGATTGGCGAGCAGTCCCTCATCCCATTCGCCGCTGATTTTATTTAAAGCGATGTTGAGTGCTTTTTCTTTCTGCTCGTCCAAGTCCACCACCACGCAGTCGACTTCCTCGTAGCCGAGGTCTTTCATGACTTTGAGCCTTTGATGCCCGCCAACGACCGTTCCTGTCCGCTTATTCCATATCACGGGCTCGACATAGCCAAACTCCTGGATGCTCCGTTTGAGCTTCTCATATTCGGCATCGCCGGGCTTGAGGTCTTTCCTCGGATTATATGGAGCCGCTTTCAACTCTGCCACCGCTCTCTTTTCTATCTGCATCTTTCCCTCCGCTATATTACAATAATTCCTCTATCGTTATAAACGCTGTCGGTCTGTCCGTTGTTCCGTATTGCTCGGTCAAGTGCCATAACGAGTGCCACCGCGCCGTCGATGCGTTCCGTAGATTTTTCTTTATCCATCTTAATGTTCCCCGCAGGGTCTGTGCGGACATATACATTGTCCATCATCCAACGGAGCGGCACGTTCCCGCCGTGGGCGATCTTTTTCTCCAACACCAACTTCATCAACTCTTTGGTCGGCGGGCTCATATCCTTATATCCCTGTCCGAACGGCACGACCGTGAATCCCATCCCCTCAAGGTTTTGGGTCATCTGGACAGCACCCCACCTATCGAACGCAATCTCTTTGATGTTGTATTTTGTCCCGAGTTCTTCGATGAAGTTTTCGATGTATCCGTAATGGATGACGTTTCCCTCGGTCGAAAGCATCTCACCTTTCGCTTGCCACACATCATACGGAACATGGTCGCGCCGCACCCGCAGGTCGATTGTATCCTCTGGCACCCAAAAGAACGGGAGTATGCTGTATTTATCCTCCTCGTCGAGCGGCGGGAACACCAAGACAAACGCCGTGATGTCCGTGCTTGACGAGAGGTCAAGCCCGCCGTAGCATTCCCGCCCTTTGAGCTTTTCCGGGTCAACCGCAAAGGCACACTCGTCCCACTTATCCATCGGCATCCATCGAACGGATTGCTTTACCCATTGGTTCAAACGAAGTTGCCGAAACAGGTTTTCTTCAGCAGGGTTTTCCTTTGCAGATGTATAGGCAGTCCGCAGTTTATCAATGTCAACCGTTACTCCGAGCGACGGGTTTGCCTTATACCATGTCCGCTCATCTCCCCAATCGTCATCGTCCTCTGCCCCATAAATCACGGGGTAAAAAGACGGGTCGTGTTTACGTCCCTCGAGAATGTCTTTGGCTTTTTGATGCACTTCCCAACATATCGAGTTTCGATCCGTTCCCGCTGTCGTTATCAAGAAAAACAGAGGCTGTTTTCTCGCGTCGCCCGAGCCGTGAGTCATGACATCATACAAGGCACGGTTCGGCTGCGCATGGAGTTCGTCGAAAACAACGCCGTGAACATTCAGTCCGTGCTTGGTATAGCTTTCTGCCGACAACACCTGGTAGAAGCTGTTCAACGGCGCATACACAAGCCGCTTTTGCGACATCACGGGCTTTATCCGCTTTTTTAAAGCTGGGCATTGTTCCACCATCTGGCAAGCGACATCAAAAACGATGGAGGCCTGCTGTCGGTCTGCCGCACAGCCGTACACCTCCGCGCCCCATTCACCATCGCCCGCTAATAAATAAAGCGCGATTGCTGCGGCAAGCTCCGACTTTCCCTGTTTCTTGGGTATCTCCACATAGGCGGTATTGTATTGCCTATATCCGTTTTCCTTTACCGTGCCGAATACATCCCGCACGATTTTTTCCTGCCACGGGAGCAGGTCAAAGTTCTTGCCATGCCATGTGCCTTTGGTGTGTTTGAGCGAGCGAATAAATGCCGCCGCCCGATCCGCAAGCTGTTCATTGAATGGCATTCTCCCTCCTCCCGAAAATAAACGGGAAGGAAAGCACCGAAGCACCTTCCTTCCCAGAGACACGTATATTCTGTTTTATTTTTTGCCCTCTATCTTTTCTGCTGTCCGCACAAGTGCGTTTTTGAGATATCTCGTGTCGAGTCCTATGTCCTCATACCCGCCCATGATCGTTCCATAGTATGACTTGTTCGGCAGGGCATATCTCCCCTGGTCTTCATTCATGATATAGACCATTGCATCCACTTTTTCCTTTCCCATGTCTACCGTCACTATTTCCTTGCGGTACAGGTGCGGGTATCCTTCATACCTGTCGAGTGCGATTTCGTCATCGGGGAAGATCCTCCATACCCCGACAGGCACTTTCGAACCTTCCTTTTTCTCGATTGTCGCTACCCTTCGGAACAGGAGTTCATATCCGTCGATATGCCCTTTCCCGTACACCGATGCCCACGGGCAACGGTATGCCATCTGACCCGTGTTCAAGTTGCTACCATAAGCTACATATAATTTGGTCTTTCCTTTCATTGCTCTATCCTCCGATTGTGTTTACCGCAGGGCAGCGGCTTATGCCGCAGCCCTGTCGGGTCTTCCGTTTCTGAACGCTATGTCGCCGTCCAAGTTCTCGAGTAGGAACTTCCTTGCCGTATCGAACTCTTCGCCTATCATCCCCATCCGCAGGAGCCAGGTGCGGAAGGTGTACTTCTCATTTGAGGTCTCCGTTTTCCTTGCACTCGCTCCTCGCTGGGTCATCGCTTGGTTGCATATCGCCAAGCAGAGTTGGATGTATGTCTTCAGCTTTCCCGCATGGGTCGTGCCGTTGAAGCATCGAAACTCTATCCCCTTGCCTTGCCACAGGCTGTGCAGGTTAAGTGCATGGTAGCGACTGTTATCGTAGTGGCTGTGATATGAACTCGACCTTTCGCCGTACCACAAGTTCTCTATCGCATTCCTGGTTCTCGGCTTAAAGCGGTTGATGTTCGTTATGAACTGTGGCTCTGCCTTTTTGCACCACCGCATTGCCCGACTCGGCGTTACCCCGAGTGCTTTGAACAGCAGGTCTTCCTTTGCCACCATGATGTTGACCAGGTTTCTTAAACTCTGCGCTGTCTGTTTGCTTGCATCGACATGGATGTGTATGCCGCAGCTTTGGTTGACAATCGCTCCGTTGTGCCGCAGTTGGCGCAGTATCTCTTGGATGTCTGCGATATCTTCGTATCCGCACACTGGGGTGACGATTTCGGTTTGGTAGGCTTCGCTCGCCATCCCGCCGTCTTTCGTCCGCGCGTCGATGCTGCTGTCGCGCATCGCTTTCCATGTTCTGCCCTGCCTGTCTTCCACGGAGTAGGCTTTGTATGTCCCGCCGTCATAGGTCTTCGTCGTGCCGAAGTATTTGGCGATGACATCGGCTGCCCTTGCCCTGGTGATGCCTGTGAGTTCGATTTCGACTCCGAACTTCTGCTCTTTCATTTTTACGTGTCTCCTTTGCTTGCGGGGTTTTCCTTGTCCCGTTTTGCAAGCAAACAATACCGTAAAAAATCAGAAGAGCCCAGCGAAATCGCGCCGAAAAACACACTTTTTTCAAAGAATATTTTTGTTTTTTCTAAACCTTATATCGTCCGTCCAAATCGACCAAATCCACGTGTTCGGCAATGATTTTCAACGCCTCCCAGTAGCTTTTGGCGTTCTGTATCCGCTCCCACATATCATTATATTCCGCGATCCTGTGCTGTTTTTGCATAACGCCTCGCACCGCCCCGATGATATAATAGATATTACCAGATTGTCCCTGGCTATGGAACTCGACCTTTCCTTTTTTCATTTCTGTACCTCCGTAGCCTGAACAATACCGTATAATTCCTATTTAGTCCAGTTAAAACTGAAAGAAAAAGCCAAGACCGCCGAGTTCTCGGCGGTCTTCTTCGCTTTATGTGTCTTCACGGGTTGTCTTTTGTATTTTTTGCCGATACTTAATTTATCGGCTTTGTCTTATGCGCGCTCATTGACTGATATGGAAAACTGCTGTCCGTTATTGAACTTGACGGCGATCTTACCTTCATTCAGTTCAAACGAACCTATGTAATACTCTTTCAGCAGGAACAACAGCCCTGCCGCGAGTTCACGCGAATCCGTTACGGCATCGTGCATCTCACCCTCCTGTTCCATCCAGTCCGTGCTGCTCGGATTGCTCCGTGCAGGTTCAAAGTTTGCCATTTTGAAACCTCCTAATTGATTTCATAGCTGCGCGCTCGCTATGTACTACTATTATAACTTGGTTTGCGGACACAATCAACTTTTTGTGTCCGCAATCCGAGATAATTATTACAGAGGTTTTGACTTATTTATGAGTATATTGGAGAAATTTGTCGAAAGGCTCCGGGAGCTGCTTACCGACCACGAAATGAAGCCCGCTCACCTCGCCAAAGAGCTTGGTGTTACAAGGAAAGTCATCTGCCGCTATACCAACGGCGAGAGACTTCCCAGTTTGAACATGGCTTACCGTCTGTCTGGCTATTTCCATTGCTCTATCGACTTTTTGCTCGGACGCAGCGATGAAGGCTCCGAATTTGAACCCCTTCCCCTTCCACCGTTCAAGGACAGGCTGCCGTACCTGGTGGATTTCTTCAAAAAATCCAAAGCCAACATCTCCAAAGAAGCCCATATCGATGAGAGCATCATCTACGATTGGCTAAACGGCACAAGTTCTCCGAGCCTTGAAAGCATTATCGCTTTGGCTGATTACTTCGACTGTTCCGTCGAATTTGTCCTCGGTCGAGAGAATTAAGCATCCAAAGCCTGCCTTTTGCTTGTATTCCCTTGATTCGTTTGGCTATATACCCCTGTGAATAGCCCAGGTGCCTCGCAATTTCTTTTTGCCGGTACCCTGCCATCTTCATTTTGAGGATACTTCTGTCAAGCGATGACAGTCTTCGCTGGAACTCTGCAAACATTATACCCGCAAGGCATTCGTCTTGCGGGTTTTCGTTTGCCTCGATGATATCGGCGATAGTTAAGACCGTTCCTGTTTCATCCGTTGAAACTGGCTTTTCAAGCGATATCTCTTTCCCAAAGTACCGCCGCACTTTCCGCATATACATCAGCATTTCGTTTCGAATGCAAAGTGCGGCATAAGTAGAAAACTTTGTACCGCGCTCACTATCGAATGTATTTGCCGCCTTTACAAGTCCCAACAGCCCGGACGATATTATGTCGTCCCTATGCAATGAAGTGACTTCCGTTTGAGAAAATTTCCCGAACACATAATATACCAGCCGTATGTTGTCGCATACCAGGGTCTCACGGCATGATTGCATTCTTCAACTCCTGCGCCTTATCCGTCTTTTCCCACGCGAAGTTTTCTTTCCCGAAATGCCCTCCGACTGCGGTTTGGACATAGACGGGGCGTTTAAGGTCGAGAGCATCGATTACTTTCCCCACACGCAGGTCGAAAACCTGTTCAACCGCATTACGGATGAGCTGTTCATTGACCGTTCCCGTGAAGAAGGTATTAATGTCGATGCTCGTCGGGGTCGGAATGCCTATCGCATATGACAATGCGACCTCACATTTCTCCGCAAGTCCCGCCGCCACAATATTCTTTGCAATATATCTGGCGAGATATGCCCCGCTCCTATCCACTTTGCTCGCATCTTTTCCACTCATCGCCCCGCCCCCGTTGTGCGCGATCCCGCCGTAGGAGTCGACCATGAGCTTCCTGCCGGTCAGACCGGTATCGGCTTCAAAGCCGCCAATCACAAACCGCCCGGACGGATTGATCAGTATCTCGACATCGGACATATCATACTCGGCGAACACATAGCCGATGACCTTTTTCCTGATCTCGGGAATAAGGTCGTCGAGCGATTTCCATGCTTCGTGCTGCGCCGAAACAAGCACGGAAACGATCTTGTCAAAGCGGTCGCCATTGAACTGCACGGTCACCTGGCTTTTTCCGTCAGGACAAAGTCCTTTGATGATGCCCCTGCGACGGCATTGCTCAAGCCTATCCGTCAGTCGATGTGCAAGTTCGACAGGCAACGGCATGAAGTTCAGCGTTTCCGTTGTGGCATAGCCGTACACGATGCCCTGGTCGCCCGCTCCCTGCTCTAATTTGTCGACTGCGCCGGCTATGTCTCTGCTCTGCTCATGAATATGAATGTCGTAGTCCAAACCGCTCGGGTCATAGCCGACTTGGGCAATGGTCGCTCTGGCGATGAACTCATAGTCCACCCTTGCTTTCGTGGTGATTTCACCACCGATAAAGCACTTATCGTGAGTGAGCATTACTTCGACTGCGACGCGGCTGTCCGCATCCTGTTCCAAGCACTCATCGAGAATGCTATCCGCAATGAGGTCTGCAAGTTTGTCCGGGTGTCCGCTTGTCACCGACTCTGCCATGTAAATCCTTTTATTCATCTTCACCGTTCCTTGATTGATTTATCATTTTCCATCGAAATGGCTTATCTTTTGGTATCGCTCCTGTTTCCTCCAGGGCAAACCGCCGCTCAAAGTCTCGAACCGTGTGTCCATTCCCCTTGAATGTCGCAGGGCTGTCTGCGTCCCATCTTAAAAGTAATGCCCAATATTCCGGATACGCTTTTCGAAGCAACCGCAATTGCTCCACTCCTTGATTGTGGCAAAACCAACACCCGCCGCGCATCGAAGTTTCATATATCGGGCTCAATAGTCCGTTTGCCGAACACCAATTCCTGCACATTTCTTCTGTCCACCCATACTCTACGAGAGGACTTCGTTTAAATTCAGACAGGATACCGAACCGTTTTTTCTCGTCCGCTGCAATTCCTATGTATGTGATTGCATTCCTTTGCTCTTTTTCAAGAACATTCACTTTCAACCGGGAATTGCACCAATTCCCTTTTTGTAATGGGAAACCATATATTTTCCCGCGATTTTTGCTCTTTTTTCCACGGTTTACATAGTAAAAATATTCCTCATAAGTCTTCGGCGCATGAATATGTTCTACTGATTTCCCATATCTGTTCTTGATAATTTCATCCGCTTTCGCCTTGAATTCCATCATCGGTGGAAGATCCGCAGGAATAGTTGCGGTCGCCATGATTTCGACATGAATAATCCTATCCAACGGCAACGAGTGTTCAGCTATGACTTCGAGCATGGCAAGGCTGTCTTTTCCATAACTGATGCTTGCAATGTACTCCATCATTCCGCTCCAAAAAATAAAGCCTTGAAGATTGCCTCCAAGACCTGCACCACGATTCCGTTTCCCGCTTGTCGATATTGCTGCGTCGAACTGACCTTTGCACTCTCGATTTTGTCAATCTGCTCATCGGTCCAGCCCATGAGCCGCAGACATTCTCTCGGAGTCAGTTTGCGAATGCGCACATTCTCCGTGATGACTGCGTTTCCGTCTCCGCAGGTCAGCGTTTGAGCAACACCTTTCCCTACCCGACCCCTTTTGGTCTTGGAACTCGGGAAAGTAATGTTCACATAGTCCCCCGCCGTTGCCTCCTCGTATCCTTGCTTGGTCGCTACTTTGACCTTTATCGGTTTTTCGAGTTTCAATACCGCCGAGCTGCCCGAGGGACAGGAGCATTGCCCCGTTAATGTCGGCGCAACATCATGAACTTCCTGCTTGTTGTAAGCCACGAACATCTCGGGGATGTACCCTTTTTCGTCGATAAATTCGCCGTATTTCCTGGATACATAGTCCGCATCCATTACAAGATTGTCTTTTTGAACCGTGGTAAGCGCATTACACAGCCCCTTTTCGTTCACTTCAAGCCGCTGTTGCAACGGTATCCCGGGTGTCCTGTCCGACGGATTATCCGGATTTCGCCCGCGCATTGCCACGACAACAGGCAAGATTGCTGTTTTGAACCCCTCCGGGCGCGTGGTGAGCGTCGGGCAGACTCCACTCTTGTTCACTTTTTTATTGAACGCATCTATCGTGTCCCCGGCTTCACACTCGTTCTCTTTCATCGTTTCGAACGCTTGCTTGAAAAATCGTTCTTTCGGCTCGCTGGTATCAATGATTACAGGGGTTTGTCCTCCACCTTTTCCCATAGCCTCCGTCAATGTAGGGCTCACCCCATCTGTTCTCGGAACTTGATGCTCCTGCAAGCCGCCGAGGACAAAATCCTCTGCAATTTTCAGCTCCGTATTGCCGCCACCCGCGCAATGCACCGTGGGAGATATTCCATCCGTCTGGAATACTCTTCGGCTCATTTCGTGCATCTTTTCCCACTTCTCACCGACTACATCACCGACTTGTACGCATTGTGGCTCATAACAATCTCTTGCCCGCAAACAGTAAGCATAATCGCTTGGGCGGCGGATCGAGTCGCGCCGGGAGTTGAACTTCGATGTCACGATGCTACGGATGGTGCTTTCCTTGAGATAGTACCTTTCATCGACGTGTTCGTCGATCATGTCTTTGAGCCGTAAGGTCAATTCGCGCTTTTCGGGGAATACAAATGCTGTATGTTCTCCCCGAATAGAAACACAGAACACCCGCTCTCTATGCTGCGGGATGCCGTAGTCTTTGGCATTGAGTACCTGCCAATAATTCGTATATCCGAGCGAGGACAAAAAAGAAAGCCAACTGTCGAAGTCGGCTTTGAATTTCTTGCTCACAAGATTCTTTACATTTTCGAGGAGCAGGTATTTGGGAAGTGTTCCTTTTTCAGCAGCGATTTTCAACAGCCGCTCGACTTCAAGCAACAGCCCGCTCCGCGTCCCCTCCTTGATGCCCGCACCATGCCCCGCCACCGAGATGTCTTGGCATGGGAACGAATATGTCCAAAAGTCTGCTTCGGGGAGTTCCCGGATTTCTCTGATATCGCCCAGGTTGACCGTCTCGCCGTGCAGAGCCGTATAACTCTTGATGGCGTTCTTGTCTATTTCCGAAATCGCTATTACCGTATGCGACACTCCCACATTTTTAAGTGCCTGTGTCTGCGAGCCGATACCCGCAAACAACTCAATAAGCCGCAACGGGTTCTCTTGCGTGTATTCCATCACGACTTTCCTCCCAACAGTTTTTCCATGATATCGTCATTCGGGTTGTTTTCATCCCACTTGGAGAGTTTGCTTTCGCGCACGACGAGATATATTTTGCTCCACACCTCGTTAGTCTGCTTGAGATATTGCTGTGCCATCGTCACAAATGGCGACGGGACAGCCTTGCCGTTCTGGTCTTTTACGAGGAGCCCGTGTTTCGTGTTCATTTCCTCGCACTCAAGCCATCGCGCTTTGCAAAACGCATACTCCTCGAGGTTGTATGGAAGTATGCCGTTGGTGCAGCCGATGCTTTTCAGCCATCCGAATACCGTCCTGTATATCTCTTTTGCCTTTGGCGTTAAATACTCCGGCGGTTCGCTCGGCAGTTCCATTCCCCCTGTATCGAAGTTCAGCACTTCGATGGGACGCTTGCCCGGATTGCCGTCAAGTATCTTTTGGGCGGCGGCTTTTCTCGGTCGCCCAGCACCCGGTCTTCTTCCTCCGCTCGGCATAGTCCCTCCGTTTTTGATTATTTGATTTCATTGATTATTTTGATTTCCCGGGAAATCAAAAAGCGGGCTGTTTTGCCCGCTCCCACTTTAGTGGGGTATCCCCTAAAGGTTGATTTTCCCCTTTGATTTTTGAATATGCGATTTTTCGCGCGAGAGTGCGGCCCCGCTGTATGGGGTGGAAGCCCCGGGGATTTGATACCCCCTCCCCCAAGCGGGTCAGCCCTTGCGGGGTGGCGTTCTCCACCGGCTGCCCTCCTCGGCTGACTTGCGCGAGTGGCAGCTCCAGCACAGCGACTGCAGGTTGGACGGCGCGAAAGGTTGACCGCCTTGCTTGATGGGGTGGATATGGTCCACGATGACCGCCCGCACCGCCTGTCCCTTCTTCAAGCATTCCTCACAAAACGGATGCTCTGCAAGCTGCCGCTTGCGAACGAACAGCCACTCGGGGGTCTTGTAGAAACTCTTTGAAAAGTTATCCCGCGAATATTTGTTGTACTGCGCGTCCGTTAATTTTTTATGTTCCTCACAGTATTGCCCCTCTACCAGTCTCGGACACCCGGGGTAGCTGCAGGGGCGTTTGGGTTTTCTCGGCATTATTTATTCCTCATAAACACAAGGGAAGGGAGCGCTTCCCCCATTCTCATATTCGCTCCCGGCATCACGCCGCTCGGGTCGCTCCCTTCCCCCTCGGAGGATATTACCTACTCTCATTATACGCACGTTTTGGCTACTTTTGGAGGAAAAGTGTCTACCCTTGTCTATGCTTTCATACGCTTGCCAAGCACTCACCCATAAGGGCTATTGCCTCGTCCCTGCGCTTGGCAATAGTGTCCTTGCAATAGAAATGCTCCGCTGCGATCTTCCGCAAGGATTTTCTCTCGATATAGTGCATCCGAAGAATATCCCCAAGTCCGTCCGGCAGTAACCGCATACAATTTTCGATTGCCTGGATGCACACCACGTCCCTGTCGTCCTTCCTGCCGTTTTGCGCTTTGTAATCGGCTATTGTTTTCCTGTCTCTATAATTTTGTAGGTATTCCCTGATCTCCACTTCAGTCATTGTAGTCCTCCCGTGCTTTTGCCTCCTCTTCCTGCCACACCCGATATTTGACCACCCAATCCACCTCGGGCGGAAGGTCGCATATCTTTGTCTTCAGCCAAAACCGAATCTGACCGCTTTCCTCCTGCTCTTCCGTCCAGTCTTCCGCAAAGCATATCCCCGCCACTTTCCAAACCTGCATTCGCCCGAACTTCTCGCCCTTGTACAGGAAGAGCATCAGCATCCGGTCTATCGTCTCGTCGTAATACTTCACTCGGAAATAATATCCACGCGCCCGGGCAGCGGTTATGTTCAGATAGGTCTCGACCTCCTGCTTAATGTCGCGGATGGGCGGCTGCGCGCCGACCAACTCTTCATAATCGAAAACGGCTTCCTCCGCTACCGATACTTTGTGAATCATTCTTTCCGTCGCTTGCATACTACTCCTGCTCAAAAGCTGATATCAGTTGTTTTACTCCCTCGACCGACCGCACTATCATCGCATAACCTCCCGCCCGCAAGATGCGGCGAATGGTCAGCGATTGCAGAACGGTCGCTTCATTTTTTCCGACTTTGCACTCCAGCCCGATGAACCGTCCCCGATAACAGACTATCAAATCGGGAATGCCCGCCGTGCCATACATACCGCCATGCTCTTTCCAAAAGAACAGGTCGGGAACGCTCTTGAGGTATTCGCTGATTTTTCGTATCAACTCACTCTCTTTCATAAAATCTCCTGTCATTCCCGTCACACCCGTCATAAAATACTGCTTTACCAGTGTGACAGTAATCTCTCTTCTGGTTTTTTGTTTTTCCTGTCTGCGTCGATAGTGACGGTTGTGACAGTAGTGACGGTTGGTTTCTGTATTTGCCGTCATCTCCCGTCACAATTAAGCGGCATCTTCCTACCGCGATCCGCTGTCTGCCCGATTTTACAGACCCTGTCTTTCACGACATGGAATTTATAGGAATTCGGGGCAGCGATACGGAATTTACAGCGATTTCGGCTGCCGATAGTTTTTTAGAGTTTTTCGGGCTTGCGATATGGATTTTAGAGCGAAACCCCCTTCAAAACCCCTCGAAAGCGACTCAAAACCGCCCAAATATGCGCTTTCCGCGAATGCATATATGCGAAATATATGGACGGTCGAGTCCCACAGTTTTTTTATAGGTTTTTTCGATGCCCAGAGTTTTTTTACAGGAAACGGTTCTGCTCGTGAGCAAAATTCGAGGAAAACATCCCGCAAAACCCTTGCAAAATGCCCACTTTTTGCCCAAAACAGGCGATTTTTCAGCCATTTTCACGGCAACAGTTTTTTTACAGACAATCCCGACCTCGACAGGGAAATTATAGTTTCTTTGCCCAGTGACAGGGAATTTACAGAATTCCCGAACACCGATACGGATTTTAGATTATTCCTCGTCGCTGTCATCGAATAAATATCCCTGCCTGTAAGGTCTGTAATCTTGTCGTTTGGTGAAGTAGTGCATCCTGTTTGCCCCGCTGCGCTTGGTCGTATGTTGTATGCCGTCGTAGTAGAGCTGCGTCTCTATCTCCGAAATCATTTTTCCGAGCGTCGCGGACGATCCCGCAAAAGTTTCCCCTGTAACGTCGAACACCGATTTCATCATGTCGGTCGCCGTGCCTCTCCATACGAATGGCGGCTTGTTCACCAACTCCTTCATCGTCCGAACGATCGGGTTATTGTCATACTCCCGCTTTTTGCGTTTGCGCTCCTCTTCCTCTGCCGAGCCGACCATTTCCCACCGATACTCCGTTTCGTCGAAATGCACCACGATGTCTTTCTGCCGGATATCTCGTCCTGTCATGAACATCATGGCGTTTTCGTCCTGGCGTTTCTTTTTGTAGATGATAAATATCGTGTCGCATACGCCCATGATGCCGTTCGACCCGGAAATCATGTTGAACACGTCATTCTCGTCTGCCATCTTGCGCAGGTGATGAATGAGGAATATGCAAATGCGCTTTTGGTCGGCATACTCTTTCAGCCCACCGAGTTCACGGTAGTCCGTCGCATAGGCGAGTTCGTTCCGTTTTGCCGATCCCCTTACTTTTTGCAATGTGTCGATGATGATGAGTTTGATGTCCGGGTGTTCATCAAGTTCTTCGTTGAGCTGTTTGATGAGCCCGCCGTCCAACCCGCCCGCCTTGACCGACAAGTAAAAATTCCCCGGTGCCTGCCCGCCGTGAAGAACTTTGTTCAACCGGTCTTTCAAACGGAATACCCCGTCTTCGAGTGCAAGGTACAGACACCCCGCCGTGTTCGTCGAATAATCGAGGAATTGTTTTCCCTGGCTGATAGCCACGCACATCTGCATTGCCATCCAACTCTTTCCGACCTTTGACGAGGCGCACAGAATAGCGAGTCCCTGCGGCAACACCTCCGGGATCAACCACTCCGGCGGGTCTATGACCGCTGTCTGTAATTCGCTTGCCGAGATGCTCGCCACGCCGCGCTTATACTTCTTTTTCACCTCGCGCTTGGCGGCGGCGATCTGTTCTTTCAGTTTCCCCGCATTCTGCATCAACAGTTCATTCGGATCTTTGCAGTCACCTGCGACATTGAATACCACATACCTTACACCCATTTCCATGAGTTCGGCTGCGAGCTGCTCGGAGGCTTTCTGCCCGGGTTCGTCATTGTCCAGGCACAGCACGAGCGGCGATGTTGGCTTTTTTATCTTGCAGTCCTTGACGAGTTTGGTTGTCCCGCCCACACCGCAGAGCGATACTGCAAGTCCTCCGCATTGCATGACCGACAAGGCGCAAATTGGGCTTTCGACAACGAAGACCGGTTCCTTGTCCGACGCCCACAGTACCTTGCGATTGAACAACGGCTCGGCTCCCGCCTCCTCGGTCGGAGGCTTATAAAACTTCTTGTCGGCAATGCTCCTGGTTTGATAATATGTCAGCTCGGATGAATACGGCAGGACAACTGCGTTCCGGTGAGTGTCGAATCCCAAACAGAACTTCTTGACCGTTTCGGCAGTCAGTCCGCGCTTTGCGAAATAATCCGTCTTGTCCGCATCTTTCATACAGGCTTGCAGGTATTTTTTAATGCTCGGCTTTTGCGACTTTGCATCCTGCACGTCGATATGATAAATCTCCGCGAGCAGTTTCGCTGCCTCGTATGGCTCGATGTCTTTTATCTTGGACACAAACGTGATGACGTCGCCCGTCTCTCCGCAGCCAAAGCAAGTGAAGATGTTGTTCTTGCGGTCCACGGAAAACGATGCGGTCTTCTCACGATGAAACGGACAAAGCCCCTTGTCCCGGCTGTTCAGTTTTACGCCAAAATACTCCACCACGTCGGCTATTTTTACTTGGCTTTTTACCGTTTCGAAAATGTCCGTCATTCTTCCTCCAGGCTCTCCGATAGATATCGAATCGGGATATCTTTTCTTCGGGCGTGTTCAATCTCTTTTTTCATTCCGTCGCTGATAAGCGGTCCGAATGCCCACAATTCGTCACAACGATCAAGGAGTTCAAGTCCCATCGCCATTCCGCTCTTTCTCTCATTCGGATTACCGTCATTGAGGAATTGCGTGAAAATCGCGTGCGGCGCAATCGGAATGCACCCTTGCTCGTAAGCGAATCTCGAATAAAAATTGGCTTTTGCGATGTTCCCCTCCAGATCACCGCGCAACGGCGAACAGATATAAACGATCTTTTGTCTCTTCATAGAACTCCTTCGGGGTCTTGGGGCGACGGTTAAGCCGCCGCCCTTCCCCCTGCCGGATTATTCTTCGTCGAGCGCAACGACTCTGTTCGCAAGTGCCTTGACCTGCTCGGTCATACGGTTGACGTTCGTCATCTCCTCGGGCGTGAGCGACCGATCGAGCGCGAATACCGCCTGGCTGTAATTGATGCCGCCGCTGTTCTGGGCTTTCTTGAGCGAAAACCGCGTCACGACCGCATTGCTCTTTTTCCCTTTGCCGAGCAGGTTCATGATATAGCGCGAGAATGCTGCGAGCGAACCCGTGGGCAACGAGAGCAGCGTGGGCAGAGCCTCCCCTTCGCGCAGGAGATAGATGCGGCGTTTCTGCTTGCAAGCCTTTGCGCCGTTCTTGCCGCTGCCGAACTTATTGAACGGACACTCGGCGCAGTTCTTCACTTCACCGCTCTCCGCGTCGATCCCGACGTGACCGTCCATCGAGCCGCAATCGGGGGGGATTGTTGCCGCCCGTGTACTCTTCTTTGTAGTAGCAGTTGATGGGGTGATGATACAGAATGACTGCCTTGAACTCTTTGACCGTATCGGGGTTCTCGGGATCGTCGCCGGGTACTTCGAACGAGATGCCGCCGCCCGAGGGAATCTTGATGCGCTCGAAGGTCGGCGTGAGTCCGTCCATTTCCTCCGCGAATACGCTGGCGAGGTCGATGCCCTCATTGTAGGTCAGTTCCGTGTTCTCTTTCTTTGCGATTTCGTTTGCCATGATTGATATCTCCTTTTTTTTATTTCTTCGATTTTGTCAGGCGGATAGAATTTTTCTCCGCAATCTTGACGAGCCCGTCCAACCATGTCGGCAGAACTCCGTCGTTTTCTGCAATCAACTCTTTGACCGTTGCTTGCAGAGTCTGGGCATTGATCGTGAACAGATGCTCGAACCCCTGCTCTTTCATCGCCGCCCAAAGTTCCGGTTTCCTCTCGGGTTCGGGCGCAGGATATTCCTGCGTAACGAGCGAGAACGTAACGCCGTTGCGATTAAAACTCGACAGCTCGTCGGTCGTCATGAGTCCTATCATCTCGGTGGTGATGTTCTCAATCTCCCCGTTCACCTGTTTGACCTCATATTCGAGGTCGCCCTTTTTGTCGCGCAGCTCTTTGAGCCTGTCCGACAGTTCTAAAAGCCTGTTGTCCAATTTATACCTCCCATTTTTCTTTAATGCCGTAAGTAGCGGCTGTCCTTTATCCAGCCTGTCTGTTACCGTGCTTCTTGGCTGTCCGTAAAGTCGGCACAATTCTGTTAGAGTGAATCGCCGCCCGAACACCTCGAACACTCGGTTGGTGCGCATATTCCGCTGCTGCTCCGTCGCTTTAATCCATTTGCAATTGCTCGGCTCATAGTTCCCGTCATAGTCGACGCGCTCAATGGTCAGTCCGTCCTTGTAGCCGTTCAGCATTGCCCAGTGATAAAAGTTCCAAAAATCTTGCCGCCATTCCTCGCAGACCGATATACCTCTTGCCCCGTAATATTTGAAGTCGCGCTTATTCGGGTTCGCACATCTCTGCTTCATATTCGACCATATCCTGTGCAAGCGTAGTTCGGACATGGGTACTGCTTTTTTCAATTTCCGATAACACCCGCACGACATGGTATGCCCGTTCGTGAGGTCTGTTCCTCTGACGATTGCTATCCCTCCGCACTCGCATTCGCAAAGCCAAAGCCTTGCGGAATTCTTGCCGTGGGGCGGAAGAGATTCCAATGCCGTCAGCCGTCCAAAGTGCTGTCCCGTTAAATCTTTGAACCTACCCATTGAGCAAACTCCTCCAATCGTCCACCATCAGCTTGGCAATATCACCCTTGTGCTTGAGTGCGTTCATGACTTTTTCGTCGACCGTCCCTTTGCAGACCAGATGAATGTATAAGCACTTTTTCTTTTGCCCGATGCGGTGTATCCTTGCCCGCGATTGCTCGTAGTTGGAGTAGCTGAAGTCCAATGAGTAATACACGGCGACCGAAGCGGCGGTCAGCGTCAGTCCCATACCCGTTGTCTGAAGTTGCCCGACAAATACTCGCACATCTTCCTCTTCCTGGAACCTGCGCACCTGCTCCGCTCTGTCTTTTACGCTGCCCATAATGAGCGAGTACCCGATGCCTTTCTTTTTCAGCATCCGCTCTATCGCCTCGATCTCGGGAACGAACCTTGCAAAGACAACGAGCTTCTTCCCCTCGTCCATGCACCCATCCACGATATCTTCAAGCGCATCGAGTTTCGCCTCGCTCACCTTTTGCGGCTCGCTCATCTCATCGCTGCGAATAAATCCGCCCGTGCATTGCGAGAGTCGCAGGAGCTGCGTCAGCACGTTTCTTGCCGTGACCTCGCCCTCTGCAAGCAAAGCACAGCAGTCGCGGTTGAGGTTGTCGTATATCACCCTTGCCCGCTCCTCAAGCCGAATGCTCCGAACTTCGTCAATGAACGGCGGAAGGTCGACGGCATCCTCTATCCGAATGCGGAATGCAATGGCGTGTACTTTTTCGACCAACTCCGCAAGGTTCTGATAACCGATGACCTGGTGCCGCTGGTATCCGCCAAGGATCGCATACTTGTTTCGGAACAGGTAATAGCTCGTGCCGAGGATGCTTTCGTCCAGGAACTTGTACTGACTGAAAAAGTCGAGCGGGCTGCCCGTCGTCGGCGTTCCCGTCAGGATCATGTTGTACCTCGAAATCCGTCCGAGCCTATGCAGGGCTTTGGATTGCGCCGTCTGGGGATTCTTGATTTTACTCGACTCATCGCACACGATGATGTCCGGCCTCCATTTCGCCACTTCCTTTTCGAGCCGCCAACAGCTTTCGTAATTCACCACAATGACCTGCAATGCCGTGCCGTTCATATACTCAAAGGCACTCTTCTTTTTATCGAGCGTTCCGTCCAACACCGTCAGCGCATATCGAAAATCCGCGAACTTTCGGAACTCTTCCTCCCATACCCCGACGATGGATTTCGGACAGACGACGAGCATTTTATGAATACGCTCCTGTTCGTACAATGTCCCCACCGTGCTGATGGTGATGAGCGTCTTGCCTGTACCCATGTCTGCGAATATCGCCGCCGCACGACTCTCTTCAAGCATTTCGAGCGCAAAGTTATATGCTCTGACTTGGTGCGCATATAAGGTGGCTTTCACTCTCGGCTGGGTGTTTATCGTCTCGTATTTCTTTACGACAGCCTTGCTTTGAGAGGACAGTTCTATTCCGTCGCCGAGCCTCGCGCCGAGCAGTTCCAACGTCCGTACTGCTTCGTCCGTGTACGGAAGTACCCATGCTTTGTCATCCGCATCGAAGTATCGCCCCGGAATATTCTTCAGCCCGTCTCGGTAGAGGTAGGCATCATACACGCGGAGGGTGTCAGATGAGCGGGTTGCGTACATTCATCCCCTCCCAATCAATCACCTCTGCCATCACTTCCGCTCCGAATATTTCCAGGAGGCGCTTACTCTGTTCGTAGTCAAACGCACCCTGACGTGCAGTTTTGATGAACTCTCTTTGCTTCATGTTCAGTTCCAATGCCAACAGCATGAGACTGACTCTTGCCCGGCGCATTGCCATCGCCAATAGTGCTGCTTTTACTTTCATTTGTCTCCTCTGGACGGCTCGCTGAATTTTTTGAGAATAGACTGCATCGTCTGAAAATCCTCACCCGTGAGCCGCGTCGCTAATTTTTCAAGCAGGTTTTTCTGCTCTTTCGTCAAATACTGTTTCCCGATCCGATAGCCATCTACCACATGAACGCCTCCTCCGTTCCCAAGTGTTGTGTAAATCGGGTAAGACAGTGTAAGCTCTTGGATGTCGCGTTTTATCGTCGCTCTTGAAACGGAAAACTCGAACATCAGATTGCTGATCGTATCGAATCTTCGTTCGCAAAGAACTTCGAGTATCTGTCTGCGACGCTCATTTGCATTCAACTGTCTCACCTCCTTTACCTTTGATGGCTGTATTCTAAAAGGCAAATGGCTCACTTTTTGAACCATTTGAAAAATTTTCTAAATATTTTTTTGGGGCCTTGGACGAACAAAAAAAGCCCCGACAGATCGGACTCCTATAATGGAATCTTTTCTGTCGGGGCTTCTCGTTTCCGGCATAACCACCGATAGTTCAAGTAAATGACCTGGGCTTGGATTTATAAAGAGGCGCTGTTTCAGCCACGACCATGCCCGTCGTTATACGTTATTCAGTTGTCATCGTCCTCGTCCAAATTCTCCATGCCCGGCGGTGCGTATGTATCACATCGTTCGTGACGCCTGTCGAGCATTCTGCTGATTGAACTCACCCCGCATTTGGGGCATTCTACTTTGACTACTCCTTGCTTGTTCTTAAAGCCAACTGTCTTTGCGCCACAGTTACGGCAATGCCGTATAATGGGCTTCCATTTTTGCATTCAAGGTTTCCCTCCTTTTCCCGCCGGCACGAGCCTGGAATTTGCCTATCTGCGCAAGCAGGGTCGGGAAAGTCCACTGCCGAAGAAAGGTAACTCGCGCCTCCGTTGTTTACTGTATCCGACAATACGGGGCTATTTATTGTCGGGGTCAGACTTTATGAGCCAACTTTGGGAGGTCTTTCCATTCAATAATGGGAATGCGAACGCAACCGAGGTCATATCCCGCCACCCGCATTACGCTACCGCATTTCGAACACTCGTACCATCCTTTTGTTTCTTCCAGATTCAAACTCTTATTGAGTTCACCGCATTTCGGGCATTTCACGTTTGCCATTCTTTTTCCCTCCTTTCACTTCCATACGCAAATATGTGCCGTCGTGAATATACGATTTCGGATAGGTTAGATATATCTGTTTCCCGAACAACGTTTGTCTGGTGCGGATCGTCGAACCGCAATTGCAGCAATACGCATCGCTGTAAAACAGTCCAAGCCGCACCCGGATATCCTCACCGCAATAAGTACAATGTCGTTGCTTTTCTTTTGCCATCACTGTCTTCTCCTCATATTATTTTTAGACCTTACAGGTCGTTGCTTCGTCATATCTACCTCACAATAAGTCTTTCAGTACCTTTACCGCCACTCCTTGTATCTGGCAACTTTCCACGATGATATCCTTCATCCGTTTATTCTCCGGGTGCAAGCGAATACAGCCGTTCTGCGGGTCGGGGAAAAATCGTTTCAACGTCACTTCGTCGTCCACCAAAGCGACAACGATCTGCCCGGGCTCTGCCGTCGCCTGTTGCCGAACAACGACAAGGTCCCCGTCTTCTATCCCCGCTCCTATCATGGATTGCCCGTTCGCGTGAAGAATGAAGAACTTCCCTGCACCCAAAAGCGACGTGGGGAGTTTGATGTACTCCTCTATGTTCTCCTCTGCAAAGGTCAGCGGACCGCAAGAGACAGACCCCACCACAGCCACGGATACGGTGTCGATGTTCATCTTGGCTATCACTTCCGTTTCATACTCCCCGCCTTCTCGCGTGATGATGCCTCTGTCTATCATCTCGTTCAAGTACCGAGACACGGTGCTATAACAACACCCTACACCGGCTGCGATCTCTCTAATCGACGGAAAGCGTCCACAGCTTTCGTATGTTTGCTCGATTCTCTTTTTTATCCGCTGAATCAATGCCGCATCTTTTGATCTCATGACACTATCCTCTTTCTATCTGCAACACTTTGTTGCAGTTACAGCTATATTATATATGGAACATTTGTTCGTGTCAATGGATTCAAAGAGGTTATTCTAGAGGTGTCCGCATTCTACGACACCCTTGCGGCAATATTAACTCTATCGCACTCTGTAGAAATAATTTTGATTTATCGGTCTGTGTTGCAAAGGCGGTAAAAACATTTTGTAAATCAATCGCCGCGCCTGGAATCAGCAATTCTTCAAGTTGTCCCAATTGAATCGATGGATACGAAGGGTCCTTAATTAAGCCTTTTATTCCGTAAGTTATAAAATACCATCTTAAAAATTCAGTTGTGCTTTTTCCTTCCCGTGGTTCAATACAAGCAAGGTGTGAAACCACATAAGCTGGCTTTTTAAGTGCATAAACATGCCCAGAAAGGCAAGACATGCCACTTTTCGCTATTAAAACGGTCCCGGCACCATGTATTTTTAATTTTCTACTGCGAACAACATCTTCCTGTACAAGATTGCATTTTTCCTCGCCATAACGCCTTAATTTCAAATCTTCAAGATTTCCAGCTTTTATAAACGGCGTTCCCGTTGGCGAAAATTCCTCATCATAAGGTGAACTTTGCCCCGCGGAAATATTCGCAACCTCTCCTAACGCAATTAATGTGGTTTTCCCGAACATCTCCATAAATTGAGATTTGAACAGTTCAGAAGGGCAAATTTTGATTTATCGGTCTGGCGAACAAAGGCTGCAAACTGTTTTTGCCGGTCGATTGCAGGTACTATAACTGGCAGCTTTTTTACGATTTCACTATTAAGGTTATTTACGACACCGCCCGCTGCCATCGTTTCAAAAATTGCGTAGACTACTGGGAGTCCAAGATACGTTTGGAGATACAAAGCATCGAAAACTTCCTTCCCAAAATGAAGGACAAGCCACCCGTCATGAATGCATCCATCAATTTTTAGTATATACGGATGCCCAAAACTCATTGAATTTGACAGGATTAAATCGCCAGTCTGCACCATACGGGTTTTTTTTAGTCCTTCTGGAATTATCTTCTCGGCAGTTTTGCTAATATATCTTGTACCATCCGCATCACCTATTTTAATCCAGTTGATGCCGTCTTCGGAATCAGTAACATAATCCGCGATTGGACGTGGTGAGCCTCCTCTTTCTACCATACAGACTTCACCAAGTGTCTTCACCGGCAGTTGCTTGGGGTTTGTTCGCGGATCTCCGAACATCTCCATAAATTGAGAATTGCATTTAACCGATAAAGCGTTTGCAGCTCGTTTTGACGTTTGCCTGATTCACCATTGCATATTGAAGGGTGGTGTCGATACTTTGATGTCCTAAAAGGTGCTGAACCTGTTCAATCGGCATTCCCTTGTCGATAGCCATAGTCGCCAGCGTCCTACGGAATTTATGCGGGTGGACCTTGTGCATACTCAGTTCACGCCCTATTTTCCGCAATCGTATCTCCACGCCGCTAATCTGTAAGCGACTATTCGGTTTCAATAACGACACAAACAATGCATCGTGGTCATCGGTCCGTTCTGCAAGGTATTTTTGCAAGTGAATTTTGGTTCTTGCATCGAAATACACCTTCCGCTGTTTGTTCCCTTTGCCAAACACAACACATTCACGATTTTCAAAATCCACATCTGTTCGGTTTAATTTTACCAATTCCCCCACACGGATGCCCGTGGAAGCAAGGAGATCGATTAATGCGAGATCCCGCAGATTATCGCAATGATCGCGCATCAATTCCAAAGACTCATCAGAATATGTTTCCTTAACGGTTTTCCCGGTTTTCACTTTATGAATACGGCGCACCGGGCTCTTAATAATATAATCCTCATCCTCCAACCACGAGAAAAATGTCGATAATATCCGTCGAACATTATCGAGCGTGACTTTGCTTACTGTTCCTCTCCTCTGGTATGTGTCTAAATAACACCGCAAGTCCTCTGTAGTAATAAGACGTTCCTGTTTATCAATTCCCTCAAGCATATTTCGTATCGTAGACTCGTAATATCGAAGCGACTTTTCTGAACATCCCTCTACCCTTTTGGCCGCGATAAAAAGAGGAAGATAGTCTGAACGCTTGGTTTCCGTTTCAGTATCTTCCTCAATTGACAACGAAGCAAGATGTTTTTTTACAACTTGCGTAACTATTTGAATTTGATCCTCGCTCAAAAGGCCTGCGAGGTCGAGTTGAATGCCCGTAACTACTTTTTGAAGCATAATATCTCCTCCCGGATATGATTTCTTTAGTCGCTGGAGGAGACTTCTTTGGAAAAATCAGCCGAGATTCTCTGAAATTATGCGTTTATATGTAGCTGTAAGCTCTGCAAGTGCCTGTTCGAGTTCAAATTTTGATTTATCGGTCTGACGGACAAAGGCTGCAAACTGCTCCTGCAGTTCCTTAGGCGGTATTATCATCGGAATTTCTCTCATCCTGCCTTGCGTTAATTTAAGGCGTGTTGTACCTGATACATACTCTGTCATATCCAAAATCCGAAAATACACATTGGCAAATTCTATATCACAACAGTCCTTAGGGATCAATACATGAGCATGATTATTCACCCAACATTTGCCCGAAACGATGTATGAAGTGGCCTCACCCGCCCCATATGAACCACAATCTTCGGCCAAACATATAGCTTTACAATCCATCAGATAGTCATTTATTTGATCCACTTGACCGTTCGCCCCGTAATACGGATACAATGCTCCTGTATGCATATTTGCGCGAACCGCGTCATTTATGGGTTTCCGCAAGTCATCTCTTATAATAAAAGCATCCTCAAATCGTGCAATATAAGATGACTTCTCTTCCCCACCGAACATCTCCATAAATTGAGATTTCACCAGTTCATCGGTCTTTTCGAGCAAATTTTTATACGTTTCTATGGTGCGATTTACCGCCCACAACACCTCTGCAAGCTTTTTTTGCTCTTCCAACGGAGGCAATTCGAACTCCAAATCTTTAAGATCGCGCCAGTTAATCGTCGGCGAAAGCGATCCCACAGAGATTTTGATTGCGGCATCAAGGAAATAATCCGAACTAATAAATAACGGGAAAAATTCCTTGTCCACCACGTCCTCTCTCGGGCGAAGCACCATGCCATGCGCTGAAAATATTCCGTCAAAAGGTGCAATGGCAACTTTTTTCTGATACGCTCTCCTTTTTCCGAAAAGCACGTCACCCTTTTTCATGATCAATTTTTCGCCAATCGGAGCAGTATCAGAGCCAAATCGTTTTACGGTCAAACATCCTGAATCCAAATGTTCGAGTCCCAAGTATGTAGCCTTGTCGGATTCAGTAGGCTTTTTCTTCTCCGTGCTGTTAAATGCAATCTGTTCAAAGCGATATTTTGCCATTATGCACACCTCCTTTTTGTCATATTGTTCTTGGAGTATGCGCATCGTGTCGCCCCTACAAATTGAGATTTTACCAGCTCATCGGTCTGTTTAATCAGCTTCTGATATGCCTTTTTAGTCGCATCAATGCTCCAAAGAGCCTCCGCGAGAGTCCTTTGTTTACTCATTTCAGGCAATTCAAACTCGAAATTCTTCAGATGCTCCCATTTTACACGCGGGGAGAGTGAGCCTGCTGATTTTTCAACTGCAAATGCGAACAGCGCATCATTTTGGATGATAAACGGCAGCAACTCCGGCAAAACTTTGTCTTGCCGCGCCTCTATAACCGTAATATCACCGGAACAAACACCATCAAACGGGGCGACCGCTGCCTTTTTCAGATATGCGCGACGACGTCCGAAGAGTACATTTCCTTTTCGGAAAACCTTTGTGAAAGTGTTATCGCCACTTTCATCCCATTCTGCAAGTGTAATTTCGCCCGGAGTTAAATGCTCGAGCCCAACGACGGGATAACCTTCCTTATTCCCTTTGCAGGTTTCCTTATGTTCTACGGCAATATCGCCCAAGCATACCCTACTCACGGTTATCATCCTCCTTTCCAATCATGGCATTAAGTTTCAAATAACTCAGCTTCATCATTTCCGAAGAAGCCCTCCAGCCGTCGTAACACTCTTGCACAGAACGTGTATCAATTTCTCCTGGCTTTTCTTCCGACTTAACGTATAGCGGAATACTCAACGAAAAATTATTTTCCGCAATATCCTGGATCGTAGCCACTTTTGCAAAACCATCCACCGTTATATAATCGCTGTATGCCTTCGCAATTTTGCTTATATGCTTTTCTTCTAAATAGCTCTGTGCATTTTTCCTCTCCACCTCATGAACCGCATTAATGAACAACACTTGTCCCCTGCGGTCAGCCCGCTTATTCATGCGGCAAATCATAATACACGCTTCCATCGGTGAATTGTAGAACAGATTCGCAGCCAAACCGATTACACACTCAACGACGTCACTTCGAACAAGTTTTTCCCGCATTGCACTTTCTTCGTTGCGGAACAGTACCCCATGCGGAAACAGAATAGCACATCTGCCGGTTTCCTTTTTTAAACTGGCTATGATATGCTGCAAAAAAGCATAATCCGCTCTTCCCTGTGGCGGTACACCAAGAAAATTCCGACCATACTTATCATTTTCGAATGCGCTCCGATTCCATTGACTGATTGAATACGGTGGATTGGCGAGTATAAGGTCAAATTGCTTCAATTTTCCGTTCTCGATAAACGCAGGTGCCGCAAGCGTATCTCCGTTTACAATATTAAAGTCCTTAACGCCATGCAGGAACAAATTCATTTTTCCGATTGCCGAAGTAAGCGCGTTGATCTCCTGCCCATATACCGCAACGTTGCGCCATTCCTTATTTTGCGATTTAAGATATGCAATAGCGGAAATGAGCATACCCGCACTGCCGCAAGTCGGGTCGTATATTGACTCACCGGATTCCGGCTTCAACATCTCAGTCATTAAATGAACGACTGTTCGATTGGTATAAAACTCCTGCGCAGTATGTCCACTATCATCTGCGAATTTTTTAATAAGGTATTCGTATCCCTGTCCAAGCTCGTCCTCCGGACAATTTGCAATCGACAAGGTCTTGGAACTGAAATGTTCCATCAAATCTTTCAACAATCTATCCGGCAATCGATTCTTATTGGTCCATGCACCATCACCAAAGATACCCTGCAATTTATCTGAGTTCGCATTTTCGACCTTGCGAAAAGCCTCTACAATGGCAACGCCGACATTTTCGGTCACGGCACGAACATCGTTCCAATGATATCCTTTGGGGACGACAAAGGTATGTATTTCCTTTTCATCAAATTCAGACGCATCTTCGCCATATTCCTCATACGCATTCTGCGTCTCCTCATCGTACACATCGCATATGCGTTTGAAAAAAAGCAGCGGAAAAATATATTGCTTGTATGCTCCTGCATCAATATTGGTTCGAAGCAGAACGGCAGAATTCCAGAGATATGATTGCAATTCTTCTATCGTAATTCGCTTACTCACTGACGTATCCTCCATCCAGCAACAGCTTTTTCATTTTCTCCTCCGCTTGTAGCATCTCCTCGTATGCCTCAAAATACTGTCTGCGCACTTCGGTCGGAGGAATCGTCTCTTGTCCTTTTTTCTCAATGTAGCTGTTAATTGCAAGAGTATAGTCCTTTTGACGTATATCTTCGATGGTTACGACTTTGGCTTTTTCAATGACATCCCCGTATGCTTTGTATAGGCCGAAGACCTTTTGGATATCATCCTCGGTCATAATATTCTGCGCTCTTTGCGACGTATATATATTCGAAGCATCAATTAAGCATATACGTCCCCTGTGTTCAACTTTTTTGTTATTATTCAGAAAAAGAATGCACGCCGAAACGCCTGTCGAATAAAACACTCCGCTTGTTAATGCTATGATGCACTCCAACTTGTCCGACTCCACAAGTTGCTTTCTTATGTCACCTTCCTTGCCACTACGGAATAGCACGCCCTGCGGCAAAACAACGGCACACCGTCCCGTTTTCGGATTCATGGATTTTACCATATGCTGTAGCCAAGCATAATCGCCATTGGAATCCGTGGGTGTTCCCCAGATATTACGCCCATATACGTCTGACGAGAATTGTTCCGAGCCCCAATTCTTTAATGAGAACGGAGGATTGGCCACCACGCAATCAAATGTCCGTAATGAGCCGCGCTCCAAATAGTTCGGTGAACGTAACGTGTCTCCCTGCGTAACCTGGAAAACTTTTGCCCCATGCAAAAACAAATTCATTCGCGCAATCGCAGACGTCGCAAGGTTTTTCTCCTGCCCATATATCCTGCCGTATGTCAGTTTATCTCCCTTCATATAGCGAATTGCCTCTATCAGCATCCCGCCGGTTCCGCAGGCTGGATCATAGACAGTTTCACCTGCTTTCGGGTCGAGCAACATTATCAATAATTTTACAATCGAACGAGGCGTATAGAATTCGCCAGCATTTTTCTTCGAAAGGTCCGCAAATTTTTTAATAAGATACTCGTAACTATCCCCCATCACATCGGCGGAATAGTTTTGATTCCCGACCTTAATTTTTGACATATGCTCGATGAGGTCTTTTAAACGTTCATCGGACAATTTACTTTTATCCGTCCAATTTGCATCATCGAAGCTGCTGAACACACCGCTCAATGTATCTGGGTTAGCACGTTCGATTCCATTCATCGCATTTACGATTGCCAATCCGACATTTTCGCTCGCTTCGCGTACATCCCGCCAATGACATCCCTCTGGTATAATAAACCGATGATTTTCGGGAAAACTTGCGTATTCTTCATCTCCTCCCGACTCTTCGAGAGCAAGCTGCGTTTCCTCGTCGTAAACATCTGACAACCGTTTAAAGAATAAAATCGGAGTAACATAACTCTTGTATTCATCCTGATTAATCGGACCACGCAGTATATTGCACGCCTCGAACAAATGAGAAAAAAGTTTCTGACTTGTTGTCTCCTCTGCTTGTACCGAAGTGGCTTTGAGTTCAGCGTCAGCATTCTCAACAACCGAAATCATCATATTTTCCCTATCGCTAATTTCCACTTTTGCTCCTATGGAAGGTGCATATCCCACACTTCCTATCGCCTGAATTTTTTCTATTTTCCCAGGATGGATGTTTTCAAACTCTATCAGGAGTCGAAGAAGTTTCTCGTCCAGGAAGGTCATTGCGTGTTTACGCATCGCCGTTGGAACACCATAATATGCTTCAGCCAATGATCCGGTTATGGCTGCTATCGTATCACTGTCTCCGCCTATTGAAATAGCATTGCGAATAGCATCCTCGAAATCTGTTGATTCAAAGAACGCCTCAAATGCTTGAGGTACTGTTCCCTGGCAAGTTTCATTAAATTCGTATGAGTCTCTTATCCCATCGAGCGTGAAATCGAGTCTATAATAATTCTTAACTACATAATCGCGTATATCAATCAGGCTCCATCCCGATTTCGCCAGAAAAACAGATACGGCAACAGCTTCTGCGCCCTTGATTCCCTCTGGATGATTGTGGGTTACCTTTGTCACCGCAAAAGAAAGTTGTTTCGCCTCTTCAACAGATCGTGCGACATATCCGCATCCTCCAACGCGCATAGCCGCTCCGTTGCCAAAGCTGTTGTATGGAACAGGTTCTTCAGAATATAACCATGCGCTGAAACCTCCTCCATATCCAGCATCAGGATATGCCCGACCGATTTCTCGCATATACTTTGAGGTCAGCTCGCTTAATTTCGAATAGTTATCGCCCGCCTCCAACAAAGCCTTACATATCGCCAGAGACAAAACAGAATCATCCGTAAAAAAACATTGATGATTTAAGAACTCAAACTGTTTCGACCTATTGTTCGACCATTCAAATCGTGACCCAACTATATCACCTATAATCGCTCCTATCACTTCATTCTCTCCTTAATAGTATTGCGCGATATAGGCATATGCCTTATCGAATACTTCTTTATCCTTAATTTTGTACTTTATCCATACAACGCTGCGCAACGCTTTTTTGACTTCTTGTCTACCTGCAGTTGTATCTTGCCAACCGGGGAAACGGACAATTTTAACGATACTGTCGATATCAGCGACGATTCGTTCAACGATAATAGGTGTTTCACGATTTTTTACTCCGTTAAACAATTCTGTTAACGCTGCTATCCCTTTATTGACCTCTTCCTCAGGCACAACCTCTTTTTCTGCTTGCGCTGCTTCCTTTGCTAATTCCAGCAATAATTTCAAAAATTCAATGCTGGTCACAAGTCCCTGCTCATGTTTTTCTCTCAACGACTCTAACTTTTCACCCAAATTCACGAATTTTGTTTCATTCGCGTGAGCGAGGATTTTTGCCACCAAACTAATCTCTACTTTCTTTGTCGTTTTTGTGATGTCCTTTTGTTTCTCGAGAAAATCGTCTATCAAATCAGCATCCATCGAGAGAATATCCATTTCCTCATTGGCATCGCCTACAGTCATGTTCTGATGAACGAGCTCTATGGTTTTCGCTCCGAGAGATGCCCAAATTAAACCACCCCTATTATCCGTAGGACGCACAGACTCATAGACCTTAGACAGCCACAAATAATCTGCTTTATATGGCCTCAGGCACGAATCCGGGGAAAGAGCATCCCATGCTCTGTTTAATACTCGATAATCGGCTGCAAAAGCATCTTTTTCTTTATTGGTCGGCAAACACTCCTGTGCCGCCATCAATCCTTCCCATCCATCTATGGTACGATCTACTCCATTAAAATATTTGAGGCACTTTTCCATCAATGTCGGCAATTGTTTTTTTATGTCCTCTATATTTGTAATGAGCGTGCGCATACTGCTCTCATCAAAATTGAGAGCCTTTGCGACATCATCAAAAATTCCTATGTAGTCTACAATCAGACCAAAGGTTTTGCCCTGATCATACGTTCTATTTGTGCGACAAATCGCCTGAAGCAATGTATGATCCTTCATCGGTTTGTCAAGATACATAACCTGCAAAATCGGAGCGTCAAATCCGGTTAAGAGTTTGGACGTTACGATTACCAGTTTTAAAGGATTGTTGGGATCTCGAAACTGGTCGAGAACTTTTGCCTCAGCGTCACGATCTCTCCGATATTTTTTATACCTATCTTCTTTGTCATTGTTTGTATCCATGACAATCGTACTGGCTTCTTCTCCGAGTAGCTCATCCAAAACCTGCTTGTACATAAGACAGCATTCTCGGTCATAAACGACAACCTGTCCCTTATATCCATTGGGCTCTATTTTTTCTTTGTAGTGTTTGACAATATGCTCACACACCTTACGAATACGTTTAGGGTCATACATGATTGCCTTCATGTTAACCCTGCGTGACAGTTCAGCTTTTTCTTCCTTCGTAAGCCCCGCATCGTCAGTCATTTCTTGGAATTCCTGGTCGAGTTTATCCTTGTCGACATGGAGTTCTACCGGCACAGGCTCAAAATGCAACGGAAGCGTGGCTCCATCACGAATGGAATCAGAAAAGGAATAGCGACTCATGTAACCTGATCTATCCTCTACTGCGCCAAATGTAGCAAAGGTATTTTTATCCGCCCTATTTATAGGAGTCCCCGTCAAGCCAAAGAAAAACGCATTGGGCAATGCCAACCGCATCTTCTCACCCAAATCTCCCTCTTGAGTTCTATGGGCTTCGTCAACCATAACTATGATATTATCTCGCAAATTCAATTCGCAGTCGACTTCACCGAATTTAAAAATGGTCGTAATAAGGATTTTCCTCATATCGCCACGGAAAAAGGACATCAGTTCTTCTTTCGTCGATGCGCTTGTGAGGTTTGGTATATCTGACGCATTAAATGTTGCCGTTATTTGCGTTTCAAGGTCGATTCGATCATCTACTATGACGACTGTCGGATTCTTCAATTCGGGCATCATCCGTAATTTTTGCGCAGCGAAAACCATTAACAAAGATTTGCCGGAACCTTGGAAGTGCCAGATGAGTCCCTTTTTGGGATATCCCGCAACTACTCGATCGACAATCAGATTTGCCCCCTCAAATTGCTGATAACGACAGATTATTTTATACTTCCGAAATTTCTTATCCGTGGCGAACATTGTGAAGAATTGGAAAATGTCCATCACTTTTTCCGGAGTAATCATATCAGAAATACTAATCTTTACATCTACAAGTGTGCCTTCTGCCTTGTGAGTCTGTGTGTGCCACGGTCCCCACAGATTAATCGGCATACTTACAGAGCCATAACGATAGCATTTTCCCTCAGTTGCAAAATTAAAAATGTTCGTGACAAACATCTGGGGAATACTTTTTTCGTATGCCGAAATATCCCCCGCTGCATCAAGCCAAGATATCGCGCTTCGCACGGGTGTCTTAAGTTCACCGATAATAACAGGAAATCCGTTAATAAGCAATACTATATCAAGCCTTTTCCCGCCTTCCTCTTGAGGATATACCCATTGGTTTGTAACAACATATTCATTTTGGGCGAGGCTCTCCTTATCCATAGTTCCAAAAAAACGAATCGGGATCATTCGTCCATCTTTACCAAACGGATATGAATTTTCCTCAAATATCAACTTTTTAAAGATTTCGTTTTGTGTAACAATATTATGCGGTTGAACCGAAAGAATAACCGTTCTCAACTTATATATGACTTCGTCTGCCCTGGACGGCTCCTCGGCGATGCACGGATTGAGTCGAATTAATGCCTCTTTAACCATCGGCTCGACTAAAACATCGGAATGCATACGAGGAAGATCTTCGGACGGAATATATTTCCACCCGTTTTGTGCAAGCGTTGTCAACACCATCTGTTCGACAGTATTATCTTCATTGAATGACGGTTGATTATAATACGACGTGAATTCCATACAAATTAAAGTCTCCTTATAGTCCTTCGCTCGTTAATCCGCATCACTGCTAAATTCGATTTTATTTTGTTTGCATAAACTTTCGAACTTAAGCACCGTTGCATAACTTGGAGTCGCTCGACCTTTTTCAAGTCTATTTACAGTTGCAAACGATACTCCTAACAAGTTTGCAAACCTTTCCTGGCTTAGATTCAGCTCCACTCGAGCGTATTTAATTTTATCCGCAAACGTCATACCTGTCCCTCCGAAAAATATAGCAAGTATATTATAACATAGACGCTATACTTTTTCAATCATTAGAAGGCAGTTTCCCATTAATTCTGCGCGCCTTTCCTTAATCCATGTTTTGACTCTCGCCATAACTCGTATATAATGTCAGAATTGTTTCGTAGTACATATCCTCATATGTCTCAACCAACCCCGATTCAATACCAATATGCCGCCAATCTTCATTACGATCCGAAATAAGTCCATGTCTCCAAAGTGCTATACAGCCACTCTGTATAAATCTCATTACCCAAAAGCATAGTATTTTTTGTTCACAACACCCCAAATTAAACTTTTCATCTATCACTTCCATCGGCGATTGTTGAGGTAACAATTCGGGTCGATCCTTCGTATCCTCACGATCCCTCAAAATGAACTCCAAATATCTATCCATATATAATACCAAATCAAATTTGCTATTTTGGAACAACCCCGACAGTCGATCATTCAACGATGGAACGTCAAATATATACGGATTATCTGAATCGATCAGCTCTTCTCTATAATCGGTAATGCTTCTATGAAAATACTTCGCTCCATCATACAGCCAAGAATGTTTCCATAGTTTTGTTTCGATTGCCTGTTTATCAAAGGCCCTCAGCCAATCATCTACAGCAGACTCCTTTTTTTGCGGTCTTAACGGAATATTCTGTTGACGAAGTATTTCATTTTGCACCTCTTTGGTGCAGCGATTAAAGCGATTGTAAATCTTTCGAACGTTAGCCCTATATTCTGAAATCAAATTTGCCATTACGCAAAGCGGCAAATAGTCTATCTCATCCTGATTGTCTATAATGAATTCTTTTGCCGTCTGTTTCACTTCCTCATCGTGCTGATGCTTTGATTTTCGGCTTTCCAGTACGGCCAAAACTATTGATATGGCTATCGTTGCGCCAAGCGACAGAACTCCAATAATAATTTGAATGATATCTGCAGCTGTCATTTTTTTATCTCCCGTGTGGAATTGTATCTTTGGGCCATTTCTCTTAAATAGACCGCCAATTTCTCAACCACTTCATTCGGACCAATTACTTGTATTTTATCGCCAAAAGACAAACACCAACCATAAAAAACAGTACTTTGTTGTACCGCCGCGCGGAAACCAACATAGTCATTCCCCTCATCATTCAATTCTATTGTATCTCCAAAAACATCAAAGACAGTGTCCAATAAAGTTTTATGTATTCGAAATTCCACCTGCACTTCATTCCCTTGAAACATTCCGAAAAGCGTACGTTTATGATGCTTGAGATCGAATGAGTCCCCTTTGAAAGGTTCCTTAGGCTGATCGCACACCATTTCAACATGATCCATACGGTCAATGCGGTAATGAACCACATCCTCATGTTTGGCATAATAACATATTAGATAATAGTTATCGTCATCGAAAATGGTCGCAAGGGGATTTACAAAATACCTCTTCCCCTCTCTCCTATAAACACGATTATGATTAATATCAAAATCGAAATACTCGAAAGAAACTTTATATCCCTTTTCGATTGCTGTATTAATTTCATTTATCGAATAAAAAATATTTTCATTTGTTCCCTTCGTGGTATTGAATTTCACAACATTACTCTTTAATAGCTCTGAACGATGGCTCCCTCCGAGGTTTGCAATTTTATCAATTAAAACTTCTGTCTTTTTTGGCGTAATAAATCTGGACGCCTGCACCGCATCCATAAGTATGCGAAGCTCTGGCACATCAAAACTACGATCAATAACGCAATATCTATTTGGCTTACCTGGGCTTTTTTCGCTAAGCACTTCATACCCATAGCTATTTAAAACCTCTATGTCCGTCGCAAGAGTTCTCCTATCGCATACAATACCCATCGCTGCGAGTTTTGACAGAATTTCCGATGTTTCGATGTAATTATCCTCATCTGAGTCCTGGCGTAAAATTTCCAAAATTTTTACCAGTTTTATTTTGTATGCGTTCTCTTGTTTCATAATCCGCAGACCTCTCCTATTATGAATATAATAATTATATCATATCTCAACTTAAAAGTAAAGGTGGAGGTGTACAATTTATCTGACACCCCCACCCCTCTGATTGATTTTGTTGCTCTACTTTCTGCTATTATTCGTCATCAGAAGTCGTTCTCTTTGCAATTGCGACCGCCTGGTTCAGATTGTAGATGATTGCGTTCGACTCGGGAACAGCCACTCCGTGAACCCTGTACGATTTATCGTCGAACCACTTCATCATCTTACGAATCGCTGCGTGCGCGGGTTTATTCGTGACGTTCAGCACCGCCCGCTTTTCCTGTGTCTCTTTCGGGCTGGGGAAAACGACTGCGTTCCTATCCTCCGCATCGCACACCTCGATTGCGAACCTTTTCGTATCCGTGTCAATCAGAAAACGGACATGGGTCGGTCTGTTGAGTTCGTCGGCGGTTACGGCATTGAACTTGAAGTATTTGTTCGTAATGCTCACCGTCGAGTCACTCGCGTTGCCATACAATTCGATTACTTTGAAGCCTTTCAACATTTCTTTATCCTCCTGTTTTTTGCTTTGATTGAAAGTTCCTTTAACTGATCGATGTCAATCACTTCTACCTCTGACGGGATAGGAATAAATCCCGCCAGGGCTCCTTTGCGTATCGGCTTGAACTTGACCCGCGCTTCTTGCTCTCCCGTTCTACGCCGCCTGTTCCCACCCTCTTGAAAAACCTTTTGCACTTTCTCGAAGGTACTCCGCGATACTATCGGTTCATGATAATTGCGGACGACGTACTGGTTTGCCAGTCCACGGTTCTTTTTGATTTTGTGCGTGAACAGGTCGACCGTGACCGTCTTCTGCATTCTCATTTCGCCCATGTACTTTTCGTTATGGAGAATATTACACACCACCGTCGCTTGCCAAACTTCCTTGCCTTTCGGGGTCGGCACTTTTGCGACAGTCAAAGCTGCGGCTATCTCTGTGGTGCTTTTCCCTTCCAGGTAGGCGTTAAACATAAACCGGATTATTTCAGCCTCTTTCTCGACGACAATGATGTTCCCTTTCTCATCGGTATCGTATCCCATAATCGCCCACATATTGTTGACGGGGATACCCTTTGCGAACCTGCGACGATACGACCATTTTAAGCTGTCCGATTTCTGTTTGGATTCTTCCTGGGCAACTATGCTCAATATCGTCAAAATCATTTCGCTGTTCGGATCGAGGCTGTTTATACCCTCCATCTCAAAAAACACCCCAACGGGCGGATTCAGCAATTTGAGCTGCCGCACATACGAAATACAGTCCAGAACGTTTCGCGCAAAGCGACTTATCGACTTCGTAACGATAAGGTTGATATTACCTGCTTTGCATTCCTCGATCATCTGCAGAAATTGCTTTCTATGCATGACCGAAGTCCCGGATATTCCTTCGTCAGCATATATCCCCTGCAATGTCCAATTCTCGTGGTCATTGATGTATTGGGTATAATGCTGCACCTGGAGTTCATAGCTGCTCTGCTGCGACTCTTCCTCCGTACTGACGCGACAATATGCACACACCCGCATCTCTTTGGGCGTGTCGTCAGTCTTGGCTGTGCCGACAGCTTCTATGACCTCCACTTCCACGTTATTCGCACCGTTGTAAGCGTTTTTGATTCTTTCGGCGGAGGCGGATCGTTTCCTCCGCCTCACTACACTTGTTTCCATCTTCTCACCTCCTTTTCGCCCTTGATTTGACTATAGTCATAGGCGAATTGCTGCGCGGGCATCAAATATGATAGGGAAAAAAGCCCGGTTAATCTATTAAAATCGGGGTATTTTGACAAAAAAAGTGTCCGAATACCAAGTTTTGCAAAAAATGAAAAACCCGACCTCGTTTTTTCCGAGATCGGGCACAAATTTCTTATACCACTTATCTGTAAATGCTGATTGTCTTTAGAATATCCGACACGAGGTTTTTGCCGCTGCGGGCATCGCTCGGTGTCTTATGAAGCGTGATGACATACTTGTCGTTCCCTTTGTATATGAGCCTGTAATGGTTACTATCTGAAACCACTTCGAACCCGATAGCCTTCAACTCCAGCAGGTCGCGCTCTTTGACGTTTTCGCCTTTGGAGAGTACCCTTTTCAAAGTCTCATCGACTTCTTTCCCCTCGCTGCGTAAGGCATTAAGGGCGAGTATTCCCTCGAGAAGTTCGTAGGCTCTTGTATTCGTTTCGGTTGTCCGTAATGCTTTTGCCAGAGTGGTTACGACAAGGTCATATTGCTCTCCGCTGAAAAACTCGTCGATTGGAGCGGCTATCAGCATTCTGCGTCCATCATCCCTCGCGTTGAGGGCTTGCCGAAGGCTTTCGTTCTGCGCCGCCAACGATTTGGTTTCCATGACCGCTCTGTGCAGTTTCTCTTTGGCTTCTTTCAGTTGATCCTCTAATGTACCGTTTTCGTTAATAGTCTCATTTAATAAATCCTCGCTCTCTTTCGCTCGGTGCGCCAATATTTCACCATGTAACTGTTCCCAGGAAACTCCCTCGGCATCCGTTTGTGCCGTAATGTAATTTGCCACCTCTTTGATTATCGTGGCATTGACTGAACCGTATCTTCGCCAATCTGACGGTCGGTACACTCTTGCGTTACGGGAATGCGGGAAGTAAATTCCGATATGTCCGTTGAACGGATTCTGTCTGTTTGTTCTTTCTTTTAGTTCCTCAAGATAGTTATCATCCTGCTCCGCCACCACGACACCGATTCCCGCAAGGTCTTTTGCAAGCCATTGAACATCGACTTCATGCCCCGCAGAATCGAAATATTTGGAGACAAAGACCAGTGGCAGACTCCCTCGGTACGATCCGTTTATTGCATCAACCACCACATTGACCTCTGCTCCCGTCAGCATGATTGGCTCGGCGGATATTGGTAGTATGTCCTCCTTGAGCCAGCCGTCTTTGACGAATGCCCGAATGATTTCGGTTCTCACGGTCGGAATTTCATCAAAGCCCGTCGTGTCTCCCAGGCAGTCAATGTTAATGTAAACCTTGCTTTCTGATTGTGGTGTTATCTTTAGGATTGCCTCGGTGACCCATGTCTGCTCCCTGTAAATGTGAGTCAATTTACAAGCCTCGTATGTCGCATCTGGTCGCTTAAGTATAAAGGTTTCCAGGGTGCAATACCCTGCTTTCAGTATGGTCGGCTTTGTCGTAATCTCTTCGGTTTCGTATCGCTCACCGACATCTTTGCTTGGCGGTCCCGCTTTGAGCCACTCAACTATCGTGTGTCGAAACTGCTCTGGTGAGTAACCGTCCCTCATTGCCAATCGCGTTGATAAAACTTTCATGGCAGTTTCCTCCTTGCTTATAGGATACCACAAATCGTCTCCATAGTCAATTTGAAAGGGTTTGCAAGGGTGGTATAAAACCATTCATTTCTCGATATGTTCCCACAACCGAGTATATTTTATCGTCTTAAATTACCCAGAAAAATACATAAAGTCTCACGCCTTTTTACCCATCGGGACAAAGAAAAATCACCCTTCATGCTCTGGTATAAGCATAAAAGGTGATTATTTACTCCAATTTTGCCCCCAAACGGCTATTTCCGTTCGAGACAAATTAGAGTTTCAACATGAGCAGTCTGAGGAAACATATCCAGAGGAATCATATGGTTAATCTTGTAAGTTGTTGTCAATTGATTCAAATCTTTAGCTAAAGTAGCCGGATTACAAGATACATAAACAATGCGTTTGATTTTCGAATCAATCAACAGCCGAATCAGATCTTCTCCCAAACCGGTTCTGGGCGGATCCACTACTAAAACATCAAACGAATACCCGTCTTTTACGAGTTTCGGGAAAAGAGATACGGCATCTCCTTGAAAAAAACGGGCATTTTCAATGCGATTAATTTGAGCATTTTCGATCGCTGCCGTAACAGAATCTTTATTGTATTCGATTCCAATAACTTCTTTAGCTAAATCAGCCAAATAAAGCGCAATGCTTCCGATGCCGCAGTAAAGATCCAAAACCGTTTCTTTTTTCGATAACTTACAAAACTTCTTGACAATATCATACATTTTTTGCGCTTGGGACGTGTTCAATTGAAAAAAAGTCGTCGGATAAATACGGTATTGCAACCGTCCCAATGTTTCCGTTAAATAAGGTTTGCCTTCTAACAGATGCATTTCTTCTCCGAAAAAATCACGATCCTTTTTGGAAAAGTTGAAATTTTCATAGACACTGACAACCCCGTCGATCGAAATGATTTTCTCAGCCAACTCTTTGATCTTGTTGTTTTTTTCCGCACAGACCAAACAAACCATGACCTCTTGTGCCGTATTGACTCTTACGACCAAATATCGAAGGATACCTCGGCCGTATTTCGGCATATAACAGGAAATCCCAAGTTCTTCGGCATACTGGAAAATGATTTTCCGAACTTCATTGATCTTCGGATGTTCCACCAAACAATGATCGATGTCAATTCCGATATTGCTGTTTGGTTGCAGCATGACGGCATGAAGTTTTCCATCCGGTTGTTTGCGGACGGCCAGTTGAGAACGATTTCGATAACCGTAAATTGCATCGGAAGGAACGGTCTTACCGATTTCGAATTTGCGGTAATTGATGGTTGTATAGCGTCTTAACGCTTCAAGCAAGGTCTCTTTTTTGTAGTCAAGCATTTTCTCGTAAGCAATATGCTCCGTACTACATCCCCCGCAAACACCGTAATAAGGGCAAGAAGGATTTCTTCGATCGCAAGAAGGATTTTTGATTTCGAGACTCTTGGCCAAAGCCATTTTCTCATGAACTTCTTCGACCCTGACCGAATGTCCTTCTCCCGGAATGGCATTCGGCACAAATACCGCCATACGATTGTAAAAACCAATCCCCTCTCCATTGATTCCCAGTCGTTTGATATCTAAAATAAACGTATCTTTTTCTTTCATCGTTTCAACTCCCTTACTTTAAAAAATTTCCATTGGACACTGCCGCCACCGGTCATTCCCCGAATATATAACCCGATCCGTCCGCCATAAAGATCGTTGGACGAAATCCGATGTTTGAAATTTAAATAAATCCGATTAAACCCGAATTGATAAAATCCGTTTTTCTGCAAACGAAACATCCATTCCAATTCCTTATTTTGATAAACACAGTCCCATAAAACCACATCGTAAGACTGATTGAAGTAGCCCTCTTTCAACTGCAAATGGTTTTTCTTATTTTTCCGCACCACACATAAATACCGATAAGGATTCCCCATAAAGCAAATACCGACCTCATCGTTTTCGTTTTCCAAAGCCAAACTAGATAAAGCACTGACTTTGAAAGAAGGATACAAAAGCGGCACCAAAAGAACAGACGGAAGACGATGTAAAGCCGCCATAGCTTCCATGGAATGGTACATACACCGCATCTGTAATCCATCTTGAAATAAAAATTGATCCTTGGGCACGCAAGCAGGCGTTTGCCATAAAAGATTTTTTTGTTTGGAAGAAAAAAAGTCACTCATTTTCAATTTATAATGGGAGCCATCGTCCAGTTCCAAAAGATAGCCATGCCGTTCGGCAATCCCATACAAATCATCTTCCGTTTTCCCCAAAATAGGCCAGTCCGATTGCCAGCGAACCGTTCCGATCCATAAGGAATTGCCGTAACCGATTTGATTTTGTAAGTGAAAAGAAGCCCAATAACCTTTCTTGTATTCCAATAAACGAGCACAGAAAGGACCGGAAAACGTATCGGCGCCATCCATCATTACGATTTTCGCATCGACCGGTCCAAACAAATCTTTGCTGCGAAGACAAAGTTGAAAAGTCGCAGGTTTTTGTCCGCAAGTAACAAGCAGATAAACGTATTCGTCTTTTTGAATCCATTGCAGCGAAGAAAGATGCGGGGCCAAAAGATGACCGTCGTAAAAACACATTTGCGTCCCGATCGTCGTTTCTAAATCCGGGGTAACCTCATAAAACCACACCATCGAATCATCTGCACGAACTTCTTTGATCCACGTAAACGCCAAATAGCAGTGACGATGATGCCAAACAACAGCGGGACTGATCAGTCCCGGTTCGGCAAGCAAACAACGAGGTTTGGTCCAATTCCCTTTTTCTATATTCGTACACGAACAAACAAAAATACCGCTTTGAGGGGATGAAAACAAGACATAATAAATCCCTTTTCGATAGTAAAGCGACGGGGTAAAAATCCCGTCCCTTCTGTTTACATTTAAAAACTTGGCAAATGGCAACGCATCGATCACATGACCGATGCATTTCCAATCTTTTAAATTTTTGCTTTTGAAAATCGGTAAAGCCGGCATCAAATGAAACGACGCACCGACCATATAAAAATAATTGCCGCGTTTTAAAATACTTCCATCCTGTACATCACACATCAAAACCGGATTTTTATAATTCATGCATGATCTTCCTTTTCTTTATTTTCTTATCAACCGCAAAATATCATTATAGGTAACAACGACAAATAAAATCAACAACAAGATAAAGAATATATTATTAATGATGTTTTCAACTTTTTTACTTGGTTTTTTCCTAGTAACCAATTCATATCCCAAGAAGACGATTCTTCCGCCGTCTAAAGCGGGAATCGGCAGTAAATTCATGACACCTAAATTGACCGACAGCAAGGCCGTAAATGCCAGCAGCGATAAAAACCCGGCTCCGATAAATGTTTCGACCAATGAAAAGATACCGACAAAACTGGACAAATCGGAAACGCCGACCTGCCTAATTCCGGAAGGTGCAATCAACAAAGCAAGTGTCCGAAAGATCAACGTGAAATCATCCCAGAAATTGCCAAAAGCAAGACCGATCGCACCAAAAAAATCAAAATGGTTTTCCGGTGAAATACCGATTTTGATTTGAATCTTTTCGATTCGCTGATTGGTTAAAACTTCATCGCCGTACGTTTGTAAAACTGCGTTTTCTTGAATACAATCCTCGATCGTGACAATCCCTTGTTTTTGATAGGAATAATATTCAAAATAGACGTTGGCCACATCGGTCTCGTTAAACAAGGTAACCAGTTGTCCCCAATCTTTTAAAACGGTAATTTCCCCTTCTTGTGGCTGTTTTCCGACAAAGTGGTCGATTCTAACCTTTAAAAGGATATCGCCGTAAGAAAGCGGATAGCTTCCTTTCTTTCCTTCATCCACATAACGAAGTGCCAAATTCCCGACAATTAATCCTTGGTCGATTCCGTCTGGGAAACTTTTTTCTTCGGCTTGAATATTCGATAAACCAAGAGAAGCAATATACGTCGTACAGGAAACTTCTTCCTGATAAGTGATTCCATCGCGAATAAACTCAATGGATACACTGGTTTTTCCTTCTTCTGCCAAATTATCGAGCGCTGCGGAAAGTTCATTCCAATTTGAAACCGAAACACCGTTCATTTTGGTAATTTGATCGCCGACTTGTAAAACAGAGGAAGCCGGCATGGATGAAGAAACCACACCCAATGTCGTGGAACTGTAATCGGGAACACCGCTTGCGAAAGAAACAATCAAATACAAAACGATAGCCAGTAAAAAATTCATAAACGGTCCGGCAAAAAGTGTTAGAAACCGTTGCCACAACGTTTTGGATTCAAACGAGCGATGATATGGTGTAATTTGCATCCGCTGTTTTTCATTGATGATGTAAAAAGCGTCCGGTAAAACTTCCAAATACCGTTCGGTTAATCCGTCATGAACCGTTATGTAAAGCGGACTACCGTCTTTACCGTATAAATCAAAATCTATGACTTCACCTTTGACAGCTGAGTCCGTAAAGGCTCCGACAATGATTTCACTGACTTTTCCGTCCAATAAATTCAAACCGACGGTGCTGTTTTTCTTAATCAAGTCGGCTGTTATTTCTTCTCCTGCCATGGAAACATAACCGCCGATCGGAATGGCCCGAATACAAAAAGTCGTTTCGCCGATCTTTTTTTTATAAATGGCAGGTCCCATACCGATCGAAAATTCATGGCATAAAATACCCGCCCGTCGGGCGAAAAAGAAATGACCGCCTTCATGAACGACCACAACCAAACCGATGATAATAATAAAAGCAAGAATGCTGACAAGAACCAAAGGAACTCCCTGAAGAGCTAAAATCACGATTTCATCACTCCATGTTCATGTAAAATTTGCTGATAAACTTCTTTAGAAACACGCAACCGTTCTTCAAGAGACGGAACGGTTTTGCTTTGATAGTCCGGTTTTCGAATTTCTTTCCGGATAATTTCTTCGATCTGTAAAAAAGAAATCCGATCGTTTAAAAACAATTCAACGGCTGCCTCGTTGCTGGCATTCAAAACAGCAAGATAAAGCCCGCCTTTTTGAGCCGCTTCTAGCGCATAAGAAAGGCAAGGATACCGCGAAAAAGATAGTTCCTGAAAACGGAGCGTCAAATCCAAAAGCGACAGCGATTCTTCATCCCATTTTCGGTGGTTGGGGTAAAAAAGCGCATACGCAATCGGCAAATGCATATCCGATTTCCCTAGTTGGGCTTTGATCGAACCGTCTTGAAATTCAACCAAAGAATGAACGATGCTTTCCGGATGTAAAATCGTCGTAATTTTTTCGTAAGGAATATCGAACAAGTAATGGGCTTCGATTACCTCGAACCCTTTGTTCATCATCGTTGCCGAATCAATGGTAATTTTAGGCCCCATTTTCCAGTTCGGATGCTTTAAAGCCTCTTCTTTGGTTACAAAAGCCAACTGATCGCGAGTCTTGTTTCGAAACGAACCGCCCGAAGCGGTAATCACCAAGCGCTTGATTTCTTCTTTCTTTTCACCTTGAATGCATTGTAAAATCGCCGAATGCTCAGAATCAATCGGCAATAACACTACTTGATACTCTTGAACCAAAGAACAAACAATATCGCCGCCGACAACCAATGTTTCTTTATTGGCAAGAGCAATATTTTTTTTATTTTGAATGGCCAAAACCGTCGGATGAAGTCCGGAAACACCAACCAACGCATTGACCAACCATTCATTTTCATACCGATGATAACGGGCAATTTCCAGTAATCCTTCCTCACCGTAAACGGCTTTTACTTCGTTTTTCCAATGAAACATTTGTTCTTTTTTTCGGAAACACACGATTTCCGGTTGAAATTCTTCGACCAGTTCTTTAGAAAGACGTTGATCGGACCCGACACTCATTCCGACTACTTTAAACTCGGTTGGATTCTTGCGGATAATATCCAGTGTTTGGGTTCCGATGGAACCGCAAGCCCCTAACAAATAAATGAATTTCATATCAAAAGACTCCCGAAAGAATCGGCATGGCCACTCGGACAACCGTTATAAAGCATAAGAATACGATCGATGAAAACAACATGGAATCAAACCGATCCAAAATACCGCCGTGCCCCGGAAAAACCTGTGAAAAATCTTTGATTTCGTACGTCCGTTTGAATTTGGAAGCCACCAAATCGCCGATTTGGGAAAAAACAGACAAGACAAACGACAACCCAATGATCATGATGACATTGACTGCCGTTGATACATTGTCGAAATCAAAGACCCCGAAAAAGAATTCACCGGCATCACCGTTGGCAACGAAATATCCGGAAAACGATTCATAAAAAATAGCGAAAAGACTTCCGATCAGCGTTCCGAAAAATGTGCCTCCCAAAGCTCCTTCCCACGTTTTTTTAGGAGAAATATGCGGAACCATTTTATGCTTTCCGAAACGAATGCCGAACAAATAGGCAAAAACATCCGTACAGATGCAAATAATCAACAAATAAATGATAAAACGCATCCCGTTAAACAGTAAAATCGTCAAAGAAGAAAAGCCGAGCGCAATATATAAAATGATCATCAAGCAACTTCCGACATCGGTTGCATCAAAATCTTTCACAAATACCTGACAACTGAAAATCAATGCTGCCGTAATCGTCAACGTGGTAATAATACTCAATTTGAATTCAAAATGATCCATGATCTCAGTAACAAGGGACGATTGACAGGAAGGATCTTCATTGACGATTCCCAAATAAATCAAAATCGTCGATAAAACAATTAAAACTCTGACCCCGATCGGAATCTTCTTTTTTTGCTGACACATATTGATCATTTCCATGGTTGCAATACCGCAGAATAAAATAATAATAACCTGCAGCAGCGGAAACAGTGCTTTGACAAAAATAAGAGGAATGAGTATGATGGCCAAAATGATTGCGGTTACAACTCTTTTCTTCATAAAAACCTCCAACGCAACAGCGTATATATAGCCTATATTATATCATCAGACAGGGCAAAAAGAAAGTATTTCCTGTCGTAAAACAAAAAACCTACACCGAAAAACTAGGTAGGTTTTTAAAATTTAAATGGACATTAAATCTTTATTTTTCTTGGTTGTCAAATCATCGACCAACGCGATCTTTTCATCGGTTAATTTCTGAACATCTTCCAGTGCGCTCTTACAGTCATCTTCCGGAAGATCCAATTTTTTGATTTGATCATTGGTATCTCTGCGGATATTCCGAACCGCCACTTTGGCTTGTTCTTCCATTTTGCCGACTACTTTTGTTAATTCCCGACGGCGTTCTTCCGTCATTTGCGGTAAAATCAAACGAACTCCGTTGCCGTCGTTTTGAGGAGTCAGTCCAAGCGGAGAAGCCAAAATCGCCCGTTCGATTTCTTTGCAGGAAGATTTATCAAACGGCTTGATATACAACTGATTGGCCTCCGGAACGGTAATGGAAGCCAGTTGTTTGATCGGGGTTACAACACCGTAGTATTCGATGGCAATCGAATCAAGTAAGGAGGCATTGGCCCGACCGGTTCTGACTGTTGATAATTCCCGCTCATAGGCTGCAATCGCCTTGTCCATTTTTTCTTCCGCTTCTAATAAAGACATTTCCAATTCTTCCATATTTCCTCCTTATTTCGTCGATACAAACGTACCGATTTTTTCTCCTTGTACAGCCCGAACGATATTTCCTTCGGTATTCATATTAAATACGATTAAATCCAAGTTATTGTCTTTGCACAGCGAAGCAGCCGTTGAATCCATAACTTGTAAATTGCGGGAAAGAATTTCCGTAAACGTAATTTTTTCAAAAAGACGGGCATTCGGATTTTTTCTGGGATCGCTGTCGTAAATGCCTTCGGTTTGGTTTTTAGCCATCAATACAACTTCCGCACCGATTTCGGTCGCCCGTAAAACACAAGCCGTATCCGTGGAAAAATAAGGGGATCCCAAACCACCCACAAAAATGCAAACACGGCCTTTTTCCAAATGTCGAATGGCTCTTCTTCGAATATACGGTTCGGCCACTTCGTTGATCAACAAAGCCGAAAGAACTCTGGTCGGAACACCGATCTGTTCCAATGCGTCTTGAACGGCCAAACCGTTCATAATCGTCGCCAACATGCCCATATAATCGGCTTGCGCACGATCCATCCCCAGTTCGGATGCGGTTTTTCCTCTCCAAATATTTCCGCCACCCACTACAATTCCGATTTGGACCCCCAAATCATGAGCGGCTTTGATTTGTTTGGCAATGGAAGAAACGGTTTTCGGATCGATTCCGAACGAAGTATCTCCTTTGATCGCTTCCCCGCTCATCTTCAATAAAACACGTCGATACATTTTTTCCCTCTTTTCTTCTTGATAAAAAAACGGGAAGGCAGCCGCCTCCCCCTAAACATTAACGATTGAAAGCCGCCGATTGAGCTGCAACTTCTGCTGCGAAATCATTTACTTGCTTTTCAATACCTTCGCCTACTTCCAAACGGATAAAATGTTGAACCGTCGATTTGGCCGCATTCAAATAAGCTTCCACCGTTTGATCCGGATTCTTAACGAATGCTTGTGATAGTAAGCAAATTTCTTTTAAATTTTTCTCTAAACGACCCGGAACGATTCTTTCTTCAACGATCTTTTCCGGTTTCGGTTTTGCCGATTGGGCATTTTCATTTAAAGCCGCTGCCAAAATGATTTCTTTTTCTTTGGCAATCACATCCGCAGGAACATCTTCTTTGGAAATGTATCTCGGATTCAAAGCCGCTACATGCATGGCGATATCTTTGGCAACCACATCGTTATTGCCCGATAACGTAACCACTGTAATGATACGACCTTTCATATGTTTGTACGTTCCGAAAACTTCATCGGCTTGTTTTTGAATAACCGATACCCGTCTTAACGTGATTTTTTCACCGATCACGCCGGAAGCCTCCAAAATCAAAGTACCCAGTGTTTTACCGTTGACATCGACTTCCAATGCTTCTTCAGTGTTGGTGGCATCGGATGCGACAAGTGCCGAACCGACTTGATCCAACAGATTTAAAAATTTTTCATTTTGAGCGACAAAATCCGTTTGCGAGTTCAACTCGAAAACAACACATTTGTTGCCGGAAACCGCATAAGAGCATAATCCTTCGGCTGCTACCGCACTTTCCTTTTTAACTGCTTTGGCGATTCCTCTTTCACGTAACCACGTAACGGCTTCTTCCATATCGCCGTTGGTTGCATCCAAGGCTTTTTTGCAATCCAACATGCCGGCCGAAGTCTTTTCCCGTAATTCTTTTACCATTGATGCCGTAATCGTTGCCATTGTTTTTCCTCCGATTCTTATTCAGCGTCTGCTTTAACTTCTTCCGGTTTCTTTACTGCCGGTTTTTTGGCAGCCGGTTTCTTTGCAGGTGCTTTTTTCTTAATATCTTTATTGACAGGGGTTCCCTTATCTTTTGAAATTTCTTCGCTTAAGTTTACTTCTTCCGGTTCAGAGAATTTTTCAACCGCACCGCCGTTTGCTTCCACAACGGCATTGGCCATAACCCAAGTAACCAGTTTAACCGCACGAATGGCGTCGTCATTGGCCGGAATAACATAATCCACATCATCCGGATCGCAATTGGTATCAACAATACCGAATACCGGAATGTTTAATTTGCGGGCTTCCAAAATAGCATTGCGTTCTTTACGCGGATCCACGATAAACAAAGCATCCGGTAATTTTTGCATTTCTTTGATTCCACCTAAAAATTTCTCTAATTTTTCCCGTTCGGCAATCAGTTTGATTACTTCTTTTTTAGGGAGTTTATCAAAATCGCCGGCTTCTTCCATTTTATATAATTCTTGCAGTTTGGCGATTCTTTTCTTAATGGTTTTAAAATTGGTGAGAGTACCGCCCAACCATCTTTGGTTCACATAAAACTGACCGGAACGTTTGGCTTCTTCTTCTACCGCACCTTGCGCTTGTTTTTTCGTACCAACGAATAAAACGCGTCCTTCGTTTTTGGCAATTTCGAATAAAGCCGCATAAGCTTTTTCAATCTCCGCTGCCGTTTTTTGTAAATCGATGATGTAAATACCGTTTCTGGCCGTGAAAATATACTTTGCCATTTTCGGATTCCACCGACGAGTCGTATGCCCGAAATGAACACCGGACTCTAATAATTGTTTCATTGAAACTACTGATTCAGACATTTAATTTTTTCTCCTTTTTATTTTTGTTTTGTCCTCTACCCTCTTCTTTGCCTGCCTCCATCAATTTCTTGCACACGACGACCGGCTCTGAGGGTATGTGTATTTTGTGCCTTTCGTATTTTACCATTTTTGCAAAATAATTGCAAGCATTTTAAACACAAATTATTGTTTCAAATAAAAAAATCGGCTTTTAAACCGATTTTTCCAAAACCCTTATTCTGTTGTAGACGGAAGCGTTCCATTTTCAGTCAACCGAATGGCATAATGCGTCATATCCGAAAGATTCGAATCGTCGACGGTGTTTTGAGTCCGGTAAGTAAAATGGTAATAAACCGGTACAAACAAAAAGATTTTCGTATACTCTTGGTTGTTTTCGGCATAAATACAGTAAGTCGGCAAATAAGCGACCGCCAAAACGGCTTCTTTACCATCTTGATTGCCGTATTCTTGTGGAAGTGATACCGGTTTGGAAATCTCCAAAGAACCGTACAAGGTAGAAGAATCGGTCAAAGCGGCAAATTCTTTGCCGATCGTTTCGGCGCCGATACCGTATTCCTCGTGATTCATTTCCGTCATAAAAGAAACAACATCGGAACTTAAAATATTCCCGTTAAAATAAAGCACATTCAACCGAATTTCTTTTAATCGATCATTCAAATAATCGTCTAAAGAAACAACATCGTAAAACAACGTCGAAGACGGATCGGATGCGATTTTGACATCCACCCATTTTCCACTGGATTTATCGACGGCCGGATTGAGACTGACACCGTTTTTCACTTCATTCAGTTTTAAAGTCGTCATGATGGACTCATCGGGATTATCCGAAATAGCTTGCCGCTTTGCTCCGCCGCCGCAGCCGGCTAAATTTATAATCAAGATGAATAAACATGCCATGTATAATAATTTCTTCATTCTCATTACTCCATTTCTAACAAAAGCATTATATCAAAAAACAAGTCGAGATACAAGATTGTTTTAATCCTTTTTCTCATCCTTTCGCGCTCTGGGATGAGCAAGCGTATACGATCGTTTGATGTTTTCCATTGAAACATGCGTATAAATCTGGGTTGTCGATAAATTGACATGTCCCAATAGTTCTTGGACACTGCGCATATCGGCACCGTGATTCAACAAAGTTGTGGCAAAACTATGCCGCAACATATGAGGAGACAACCGAAACGTTTCGCCTGCCTTTTCGATCAGTTGATTCAAAATCACCCGTACGCCGCGCGGGGTCAATGTAGTCCCGTTTTTATTTAAAAATACGAAACGGTTTTCTTCTTCCGTTTTGGCCCGATACAGCAAATCCAAACGAAAACTGCTGATGTAGTGCCGCAGATGATCGGCTAAAGCCTCATACATCACCACAATCCGGTCCTTACTGCCTTTGCCGTGAACGACAATCGTCAAATCGTAAAAATCGATATCTTTGATTTCCATCGCACAAAGTTCGCTGACCCGCAATCCGCAACCGTACAACACCTCAAGGATACAAAAATTACGATACCCGAGCGCCTGCGTCAAATCGCAGGCATTCATCAACAAAGCGATTTCCGACTCCTTGATCGTTTTGGGCAATCGCTTGGGAGCTTTAGGTGCTTGAACATCTTGAAAAAAATTATCGCTTACAAGATTGTTTTTTAGTAAAAACGCATAAAAACTGCGTAAAGAAGAGAGTTTTCGTTGAATGCTGGTTGATGCCAAATTCAGCGAAGACAGATACGAAACATAGTTTTTACACACGCGGTTGTTCCGAAAATGAAATAAATCCGGCGCCATTCTTTCACTGATAATAAAATCCAAAAATTCCCGAAGATCGGTTTGATAACTTAAAACCGTATGAGAAGAGTAATTTTTGACGTTGGTTAAATAATCCAAAAACTTCGAAATGGCTTCTTCGTTCTTCATAATCGCTCGATTTCCTTTTGCATATCCTCTAATGCCCGTTTGGCATAAAGCGCTTTTCGATCCTTCTTTTTATGAGCCACTTCCAACGGCCGCATGATTCCGAAATTGGCATTCATCGGCTGAAAACCTTCGCTGGAAGCCCGGCAAATATAAAGCGAAAGACTGCCCATAACCGTCGTATCAGGGAAAACCACCATTTCCTTTTGTTTCAAATAGCGATCCATATTGATGGCTGCATAAATCCCGCTGGCAGCCGATTCCACATACCCTTCCACGCCGCTGATTTGACCGGCAAAAAAAAGATTCGGAAATGCTTTGGTCTGAAAAGTCGGATTCAAAAGAACCGGCGCATTGATATACGTATTTTTATGCATTCGGCCGTATTTGGCAAAACGGGCATTTTCCAACCCCGGAATCATCCGAAAGACTCGTTTTTGTTCCGGAAATTTCAAATGCGTCTGAAATCCCACTAAATTATACATCGTTTTGGCCGCATCATCCTGCCTTAATTGAACCACGGCATACGGTTTTACACCATCCGGACGAATTAACCCAACCGGTTTCATCGGGCCGAAAGTCAACGTTTGCGGGCCTCTTTTCGCCATAATTTCAATCGGCATACAGCCTTCGAAAACTTTCAACTCGTAATCTTTGACTTCCACTTCTTCCGCATGAATCAAGGCCTCATAAAAGGCTTCAAACTCTTCTTGATCCATCGGACAATTATAATAAGAAGCAACTCCTTTATCATACCTTGATTTTAAATAAACTTTGGAATAATCGATGCTGTCGGCATAAACGATCGGCGCTTGCGCATCGAAAAAATAAAAATCATCGCAACCGAACAAATCTTTGATCGTCTGACAAAACGCATCACTAGTTAGCGGTCCCGTCGCTAAAATGGTCGGAACGTTCGGATCGATCGTTTTCACCTCTTCTTGGATGAAATGAACATTCTCAAAGGATCGAATGACCTGCGTAACCTCCTCGGCGTAGCCTTTTCTGTCAACAGCCAGCGCACCGCCGGCTTCTACCGCATGATTTCTGGCTGCTTTTATAATCAGGGAATCCAGCATTTCCATTTCTTTTTTCAAAATACCGCAAGCATTTTCCAGCGAATCGCTTCGTAAACTGTTCGAACAAACCAATTCGGCAAATCGGTCGGTTTGATGAGCAGGCGTCATTTTTTTAGGACGCATCTCGTATAAATCGATTTCATATCCTTTTTTAGCCAAATAATAACAGGCTTCGCATCCGGCCAAGCCGGCTCCGATGATCTTTATCTTCATTCTATCACTCACTTTATCTGTTGAACGGTTTCTTCTAATGGTTTGCGATTGCGTTCTTTCATCGATTCGTTCGGATAGCCAAGCGGCAACAAACAATTGATCCGATATTCCCCGGGAATCTGCAAAATCGCTTTTACTTTTTCTTCATCAAACGCACAAACATACGTACTGCCGATGCCAAGCGCCGTTGCGGCCAGCATCATAAAACTGGCAACAATACTGCTGTCAATCATACCGTGATCTTTCTGATCGTTTTTGCGATGCCAACTGGCACTTGGATCATGACAAACCACTAAAATGGTTTTCGCATCGAATGTAAAACGCGTTGCTTCTTTTAATTGCTCCAAATAAGAAGCATTTTCTACGACAAAAATCCGCTGGGGTTGACGATTGACCGCCGTCGGAGCACTTCGACCGGCATTTAGAATTTGAAGCAGTTCCTCTTCTCGAATCGCTTTTTCTTGAAAAGACCGACAAGAAAAACGTTGTTGTAACACCTCGAAAAATTCCATGCTTGTTCCTCCTCTTTTGTCGTTTTCTTTATTGTATCATATTTTTAACAAAATAAAAACCTCATCCGATTCTTAAAAGCAAAATCCGCTTTAACAATCTTTTGAGGTTTTTATGCATCCATTTACGCTTGGATACGATTTTGATATTGTTGCCAAATGATACCGGCATAAGAATCGGCCGATGCATTTTCAAATAACGATCCATACGAAACCGATTCGGTAGTTTTCAGCATCGTATAATCTTTAAAGAAGTACCGATACGTCTCAAATGTATAGGCATTGTAAACATGCGTTTCCAATTCCAAAACGAATTGTTGCAATTCTTCTTTTGAGGTTTGTTCATCCGTTACTTTCAATATAAACGAATAACTGTAATAAATGATCTCCCATGCCTGATAATACGCACTGTCCAAACCAAGTGAAGTTCGGTCAATGAATTGGCCCATTTCATAATACATAATGGCCTTTTGTGCCAACGCTTGATGGGTTTCATCCAAAACAAGAGAAGCAAAATCATAGAACCGTTGTTCATCGGATGGAACCAACAATATTTTTTTCGTATAAGCCATCGTGCTTTGAACTTGGAATTCTTCTAAAAGATTTAAACTTTCGATCTCTTTTTTATACAGTTGTTTGGATGCTTCCAACATAGAATGAAGTTCATCCATATCCGCCGTTAAAAGCAATTGGAATGACGAACTGAACGTCGCATATTCTTCTTCTAAAAGCGGAATCGTCGCAACAAATTCGCTTTTCGCACTTTGACGCAAAATAGCATTGATTTTTAAATCAAACGATTCAAGATACGTTTTATAAACGAAGGCATTCAGTTGATCTAAAAGCGGATGTTCGTTTTCGATTAAACTCAGCTTACTTAACGCATCCATATCGAATAAATCGTAAGCGATTTGCGCTTCTTCCTTGGTTTTTTCTTCACCGATAAAATCGTGAACCAGCGGTTCTAAATAAGCCTGATAAGCATTCTCATAATCGGTCGTCAGTTTCATCAAATACGCATATTGTTCCGGATAAAACTGTTCTAAAACCGCTTGATACGAAACCGATAAAGATAAATAAATATCATAAAGATCAAACAATTGATTCCGATAGTTGAGAGCCGTCTCATAGTCGTTTTCAAAATCCAATTGACTGATTTGTTCAAATGCCTCAATTTGGCCGGCATAATCGCGCAATTCTTCTTCGGCAAACGATTGATACAACCGTTCAAACGTCAAAACCTCTTCTTCGGTCAAAACCAGACCGTTTGAAGAAAAGTAAACAAAGGAATCATAACAAGCAAAGACGCTGTCTTTATCAACCAAAGCAACATCGGTTGCAAGAATTTCTTTGATTTGTTGTTCGTCTTGTTTCAACTGTTCGTATTTTAAAACCGCTTCGGCAACAGACGTATTGCTGTAAGAAGCATTCAAAATGGCGATTTCTTCTTCGGTTAAAGAAGCGATCATTTCATTTTGGAGATAATCCAAAACCGAAAGTGCCTTTTGATAATATTCTTCTGTATATTCAAAATCGCCTAATTCATCGACTTTGGCTTTGGCCGTCCGCATGGCCAGACAAACATTGGCATACGTCTTGGCACTTTTGATATAAAGATCGAAATGATCGATTTCCAAAGCGCCTAAAGCCGTAATGGTAATCGGAAGCGAGGTTTCCTCATACGTGTTGTGTTTATATCCGCTTAACGTAACAACCAAACGATCCAATACACCGTCTTTGGAAATGCACTTTAGTACGAAAGCATTGACATCCATATTGAAGTTATCAATACTATCGATCAAATCTCCTAAATCCAAAATGCTGCCAAACGAACCCAAATCCAATCCGTCGATTTCCTGGTGAACCAAATCTACCAATTGACGCCAAATTTTATGGATAACTTTGGTTGCTTCGGAAGATAAGGTCAACGAAACTTCATTTTCCGTTTGGGTTGTGGTAAAGCCGTTGATCAACTCATTTAAGAAATCGTTTAAATAAAGGATGGATTCCGTTTGTGAATCCGATGATAAGCCGTCTTTGATCATCGCTTCCAAATCGATGACCATATTGGCAATATCAAACGCAATACCGGCAATCGTACCGTCGACTTTCAAATACAAAAAGCCATCTCCGACATAGTACAGTTGAACCTTGATCTTAATTTGAATATTTAAAATAGCAGTTCCCAAGATATCAATATCCGCCGACAGCATGATGTTTTTTGCCAAATCGTTTAATGAAGTTGTATTGACATAAACACCGAGTGTTCCCGATACACTCAATGATTTAACCAAAGAACTCGATGATTGGAGCGGAATATCGATTCCGAACTTCTGTCCTTTTCCAACCAAATTCCCTAGTTCGTCATATTGTTCGGCAAACGGAAGCGAGGCAATTGTTTGAACCATTTTCAAAAGATCCAATACACGTACGGCAAACGGATGATCCGTAAAATCCGTCGTTAAAACATACTGCGCCTTTTCTTCCTCAGACAAATTGACAACGGCTTTTCCTGCTTCCAGGGCGGTTGTTTGGGCTTGAAGTTGCATGGATACATTCATATCCATGACGCACATATCCAACGAAACCGTAAAGTCCGCCTCTTCTTCTTTCAACTCCATCGCAAACAAAACCGTTTTGATTTCAAAGTCGATCTGGAGTGCATTGGTCAACGCATCGTTGATTGAATCCAAAAGCGGCGAAAGAGCAGAACCGGATTCTAGCACCATTTCCAATTTAGTCGGTTGAGAAGTGATCAAAATCGATGAGAACGCCTCTAAAAGACCATCGATCAAATCAAACATCGCATCGGTTTGTGGCGCGGATGTAGATAAATCCCATTCCTGCTTCAACCGATAAACCGGCAATTCGTATTGATACTTGGTATCCATCGAATCCAAGTAAAGGAAACCGTTTGTAATTCGTAAATAAATCGGCTCATAGTACGTTGAACGAATTACCAATTCCAATTCAAGGGCCTCAAAAACAGGAACACCTTTGAGTAGTTCAATCAAATCAAAGCGAAGATTCATGGTATAAGGAAGAACGACCTTATAAGAAGCCACTTTGATAAAGAATTCACCGGAAGAGGACAATCCCGTTTCCAAATTTTCAAATAGTGCAACCAAATTCGAAACAGCCAAATACTCATTCGGATCCAATTGAGGCAATCGATCGACTTCGTATTTCAAACCAATCGAAAAAGCGATTTTTTGGGCAACGGTTCCGTTTAGTTTGATGCCGTCTTCCGTTACAGTGATTGCCACATCCAGTGCCTGTTTGATCTGGAGGACATCTAGTACCAATTCAAGAGAATCTTCTTGTCTTTCCAGATGAATAACCAGTGAATTCAAAACGTCTTTTAAGAAAGTATCGACATCGGTTTTATCCTCATCGGAAGGCAAATAAACAGCCAGCATTTCTTTTATCGTTTCGGATATAACGGCAAAATCTTCCGCCGTAAATACCATTTTCAAATCGCCGATTTTAAGGTAAGTTTTTTGATTTTGATAAATCAATTCAAAAGGCAACGACTGCGTTTCGGTTACCAACACAAGAGAAAGTCTTATTTCTTGCGTTTTCGTAACGATAACGGTTCCTTTTACCGTCAAATCGCCGATGTTGACAGACAAATCAACCGAAAGTCCGTCACTGTTTTCAAGTTTCGTTATGATGTTTTTAATATCGGCAACCAGTTGCAGGATATCGGATTCGGAAAGTTCAAGGACATTTTCTTTCGGAAGATCGACCGTCGTTTGATTGCTAGCGGAAAGCATCGCCGTAAACGCAAAGAACGAATCCGAAACCAACTCTATTTTCAACTGATTTTGTTCTAACATAAACAAAGAAAGCGATAACGACGCAAGTTGCGGGAACAAGTCTTTTAAAGAAAGCGAAATCGTATGATCGATGATCGTAACAGAATCCAAAATCGCATCCAGCACAGTATCATCACTTACGACATCAAATCGTTTTTGTGAGTCGGTCATTTGTTCCAATAATTTCGGCAAAGCAGCAAGCGGAAATTTGATTGTCTGTTCAAAAGCCGTCAGATAAAGATAGCCATCGGCATATTGGAAATCGACTGTCAGTTGGTTTTCAAAGAAACCGACCGTCACCGTTGCGTCCATCTGGTACGTTTGATCCACAAGCACAAATTGCAATACGCTATCCAACGAAATCGTTTCTTTCTTTCCCGATAAAACCACTTCGATCGTTCCGTTTAAGGAAAGATCAAACGATGTTTTTCCAATGATTGATAACAGGTAATCCAAACTGTCTAAAACAAAACAAAGATCGACATATTGATTCGGATCAATCCCAATCGTTTGGTCGCTTGCGGTATGGACATCCAATTTCAAATCAAAATAATTGGCTTCAATGTGAAAACCGGTCTCTTGATTGGTTATCAAAACATGTAAATCTTGGAAAGCAGAACACAAAGAAGAAAGACCCAACCCGATTTCGATTTGATCTTCTTTCAAATCAAATTCACGAAATAATCGATCGTAATCAATCGCAAACAACGTATTGATAATTTGATTGACATCCAAAGTCAAATTGGGCATCTCCATTCCCATTTCATTCAAAAACGAAATCAAATCCGACATCGCCAACTGCACTTTGATATTTCTGTAATCCACGTATAAAACATCTTGCAAAAATGTAAGACAAATTTGCTCATCGATATTTTGTTCCAAATAAACCAGGTTTAAATCTATTTTTACTGCCGGCAAACCGGAAAAATCCACAAACAGATTTCCATTTACCTCAACACCGGCATAAGAACCTGAAAAGCCGATTTCCGTTTGGCCGTTTTTTATAATTTCAACCAAATCATCAATCAAAAATCCCAAATGAGATAAATCATCGTAATCTCCTTCTAAAGTAGGAAATGTCAACGACGGGTCGTTATCCAATTGAACGGAGAAAGAAAAATCATCCCAAGCCAAATTGCAGGCGATAGACTGCATTACATAAGATTCTTCCGTTTCTTCAATTAAAAAAGAAAGCGGCACAGTCCAGTCTCCCAAATGCAACGTGGCATGAATCGAAATTTGATCTTCTTCTTTGATGATTTCGGCCGAATTGAAATCATTCATAATAGAAGTCGTATTCAAAGAAGATAAATCCAAATTTTTATCTGAAATCAAATTGAAAAGCGGCTGCAATAAATCCATCAAATCAGGGATTGTCGTTTTTAATTTGATCGAATTAAAATCAATATATGCCGTTTGATCCTGATATTGAATCATTAAATTGCCTGTTTTCAATTTAAGAGAAATATTATTTAAATCCGCTAAATTTAAAGCCAAACTTCCCCTTAGCGTTTGTTCCTTGCAGGAAAGCGTAAAAGAAAAGGCTTGATCTTCTTGTTTAGCCAACGCTTTCATGACATATTCCAACGCAGTCGGCTCTTTTTCGACAAGTTCACCATCCGAAGGCATCAAATCCTGATATTGCTCGAAAAACGAAACGGATTCGGCATCTAGTTCTACTGAATCGTAGGAAAAAGTTTCCGTAATATCCGTCGTACAATCTACGGCAATCGGGAAAACGCCGGGGGTGATGTTGTACTTTTCCTGAGTATGAACTTCACGTAAAACCCAATTTTGATCAAAAGTAAATTCCAATCGAATGGAAGCAAATTTCGGTTTGTCTTTGGCATTGGCATTGGTAGCCACTTCTCTTTGATACCAAAACGGAGCGTATTCTTCCCCCGGATTCAAGGACACACTGATTTGATAAAGACCCTTTTCTACCGTCATCAATTCCGAGATTTCCAAAATCGTTTCCTGACAAATGATATACGCCGTTGCCTGAGCGGGCGTCCACCCATAGCGGCCGATGTATCCCTCTACGGTAATGCATTCCGGCTGATCGGTTTTCCAAGTGATTTCATCGCCTTTTTTCGATACGAAATCTCTTAGCAGTACCTTTTGACCGTCGATGAAATATTTTTGTTTTCCGGTCGTTGCCGGCCCGATTGAAATGGTATCGATCATTTGAACTTCCGGTGTAACCACACGATAGTTGTAGATCGATTGTTTCTGTCCTACCGAAACGGCACTTCCGACTGTCACAGAAGAAAACGTATCGGTATTTTCCAACTGCCAAAACAAATAAGCTAAATTATCATAAGAGGTATGATCCTCTGGTGTTGTTCCATCTTTCGGTGTTTCCAATAACGTCGTTTTATACTTTGCTTCTCCGGCCCAAGTAATGGGACTTTTGTGTGACTGTGTAAAGTAAAAAATCCCCAATCCCCCAAAAAGCAATAAAACGATAAAAACGGATAAAAAGATCAATTTCTTTTTCATTTCTATCATCCTTTCGCGTAAACACACAATTTACATTATATCATTATAGCACAAAGAAAAGAAATGTCAAATTCATTTTACATGTTTTATCAAAAAAAGAAAAACCGTCTTTAAAAGACGGTTTCATCCCCTTTATATGAACAATCATTTCGACGCTTTTTATGCTGAAATTTTAGCGACTCTGACGGTATCCCGAGCGATCATCACTTCTTCGTTGGTCGGAACGATAAAAGCTCTGATCGTTGAATTCTTAGTCGTGATTTCCCGTTCCACACCGCGAACGTTGTTTGCTTGTTCATCCAGTTCCACGCCTAAAACAGTCAACCGGTTCAAAATATTTTTGCGTAAGTGAATTAAATTTTCACCCATACCGGCCGTAAAGCAAATCGCATCACAACCACCCATCAATACGTAATACGATGCGATATAATCCACGATGCGTTTGGCTTGAACATCAAATGTCAACCGACAACGATGATCGCCTTCTTCCATTCCCGCTGTTACATCGCGGGCATCATTAGAACGGCCGGACATTCCCAAATAGCCGCTTTTTTTATTTAAAATATTTACTACTTCGGCAGCGGTTTTGCCTTCTTTTTGGCAAATATAAGACACGACTGTCGGATCCAAATTACCGGAACGTGTTCCCATCGGGATGCCTTCTAGCGGGGTCAATCCCATCGAAGTATCCACACACTTACCGCCTTTAACCGCGCAAATGGAAGCGCCGTTGCCCAAATGACAAACGATGATCTTGGATTGTTCTAACGGTTTACCGATCAATAAAGCGGCACGCTGCGAAACATACTGATGGGAAGTTCCGTGAGCGCCGTATTTACGAATGCCGTATTTTTCATACCATTCGTACGGTGTTGCATACATATAAACTTCTTCGGCCATCGTCTGATGGAAAACCGTATCAAAAACAACGACTTGCGGAACCGTCGGAAGAGCCTTTTGGAACGCTTTGATTCCGATGATATGCGCCGGATTGTGCAGTGGAGCCAAATCGGCCAGTTCGGCGATTTTCTCGATTACCGCATCATCAACCAAACTGGAATCTTTAAAATATTCCCCACCTTGAACGACACGGTGTCCGATACCGGAAATCTCATCCAAACTCCGAACGATATTTTTTTCAATCAACGTTTTTAACAGCAATTCCACCCCTTCGGCATGGGTCGGTAATACCGGATTGGTTTCTTCTTTTTTTCCGTCATATTTTAACGTGAAAATTCCTTCCTTCAAACCGATCCGTTCCATGACGCCGGATGCGATCACTTTTTCTTCCGGCATTTCCAACAATTGAAATTTAATTGACGAACTACCGGCGTTTACTGCCATAATTTTTGCCATTGTTATTTTTCCTCACTTCTATAATTTTTTTCAAACCACGCTTCGATCCGAAGCAACGACTCATTGAAGTCTTTGACATCGGTGAAACTTGGCAGTTTGACCATAAAACAATTTTTTTTATCGCGTTTTTCCTTCGATATAACTACGATCGTTTTCGGTTTTGACACAAACATCGCATCGGGTAGTTCCACCAACCCGATGATCGAACAATCCTCCAGTAAGGCTTTTTTAAACGACTGATCGTCATCATGATCGAAAAAATCGTTTCCGACGATACCGATGATCGCGCCGTTTGGGCGCAACATCGCTTTATAATGAAGAATCGCCTGATACGGAAAATACGTTGATTCAGACGTGGCATTGGGCATATCGAATATAATAAAATCCAAATCCCGCATCGCAAGCGTCAACGAATCTTGCAAAAAGATTTCCACACGCAAGTTCAAAAGATCGCTGACCAATGAAGTCAATTTGGTCATCATAGGATCCAAATCACAAGCAAAAAGCGTTAAATTTTTATCTAAATGATCGGCTACGGTATGCAGTAAATTTCCGGTACCGCATAACGGATCCAAAATTTTCAAATCGGAACGATCGGATAATTTGGTAATCAAATAAGCCGTAAAAATGCCCAACGTATCCGGTGTGGTCGCACCGTTTTGCAGGCGCATTTCTTTTAAGCCCTTCAAAATAATGGCTTGCATCGCTTTTCGTACTTCTTCAACTTGAAAATCGATATCAGCCAACCGATCATAAATCGTTTGTAATTTCAGCGTCGTTTCCTCATCCGTATCGGTTAATATTTCTCCTGCCAAAATATTTTTAACCGTCATTTCGATCAGTTCGAAATAATCTTTATGAAACGCTTCGTATAGTACGTTATTCGATTCATCTACACAATCGTAGAATAATTCCAAATGATTGGTTTTGACATCTTGCATAATTTCACCAATTTAAATTATATCAAATTCTTCGTTTGTTGTAAATATAAACCCCGATTTCTCATTCGTTTCCGAATTGGGCGGACTTTTTTTGCTTATCTTCTAAAAAAGAATGAATCTCATGGGCGCGACCGACAAAAACAGTCGGCCTGCAACCAGAAAGTTGGGTTGCCGAACGAAATCCGTATCCAACCAAACAACTGTCGGTTCCGGCCGCCACAGCCGTTTGGTAATCCACTTCGCTATCCCCGATCATCAAACATTCAGAAGGCAACACCTGATATAAGTTTAACGCCCGATTGAGGGAAGAAGGATCCGGTTTTCTGATTCGTTTCGGATGATCCCCCCAAATAAAATCAAAGGTATCCTTAAAATGTTCCTCACAAAGTTTTACGGCAATATCCTCAACCTTATTGGTTAATACGCCGATTCTTAATTTTTGTTTTTTACACCAATCCAGCAAGTCCGAAATGCCTTCATACGGTTTGGTAGCGACATTATAATGACGGCAATAGTGGGTTTCAAAGGCTTTGATCAAGTTTTCTTGATGAGGAGCATGAGCGGATGCTTCGCTGATCAAATGCGCAATCCCATGCCCCAAAAACCGTTTGGTGTCATCCAGCGTGATCGGTGCAAGACCGTTTTGTTCCAACGCCCAATTGACCGATGAAGTTATATCCCCAAGCGTATCAAACAGCGTTCCGTCCAAATCAAAGACGATCATTTTGTACATGACTGATCTTCCTTTCGTAAAAATATTTATAAAATTCTTCCGCAAGCCCGCCTTTGGCAACTTGATCGTAAGCCTCTTTTAAATCAAACCAAGCAAAACGATCGACTTCTTGATTGGGGGTTACGTCCATTGAATCGACAACCGCCAGATAATTGATCAACAACGTATTGGTTTTAGGCCAATATTTTGTCTTTTGAAACGATAACGTTTGAAGATGCAATCCGACTTCTTCTTCCAATTCCCGTGCAGCCGCTTCTTCGGCCGATTCCCCTTTGTTGATATATCCCGCCACCAACCAGTTTTGGGCTTTTCCGTACTGTTGAATCAATAAAACTTTCGTTTGATCGGGGTTCAAAACCACCAAACTGATGGCGGTATTAAACGGTTCAAACCGATACGATTGGCAATTTCGGCAATAAGGAACTTCTTTTTGTTCTGCCTCCAATAATTTTAAAACAAGCATGTGGCCGCATTCAGGACAATATTTCATCATTTTTCCTCCGATTTTCCTTGTTTATTATAATCTATTTTTACAAAAAGAAAAAGATTTTATGAACCGGACATAAAATCTTTTAAATTTCCTCTATTTTCCAACCGTAAGCGTTTGCCCCGGATTCAAAAAGATCGTTTCGTTCAGTTTCAAGAATTCAAGCGGCGACAAATGATGCATGGCCAGAATATCTTCGATGGTATCATTGGTCCTGACAACATGCTGATTGGTTTTGCTGCCGGCATAATTGTATGTTCCCTGAACTTTATTGATAAACCCCTGAATTCCGTTGGTCGTTACCGAAGACGGAGCGGTTTGTGTTTTCGGAATAAACAGAATCTGATTCGGATAAATCATATTGGAAACCAAATGATTGGCATTTTTCAGTTCATCAACCGAGATATGATATTTTTTGGCAATCATATAAAGCGAATCGTTTTGTTTGACGACATACTGCTCTAAATTGCCGTACGTAGGATTATAATAATTTCCTTGCATTTTATTCACCCAATGCTATGTATATGACAAAAGATAGATTATTTCTGGGCTTTTATCCACCGGATCGGCTCAACACCGTGAGCCGTTAAAAATTCATTTGTTTTAGAAAAGGGTTTAGACCCGAAAAAACCGCGGTAAGCCGAAAGCGGCGACGGATGTGCCGATTTTAAAATCAAATGATTGGGATTGTTTAAAAATTTTTGTTTGGACTGGGCAGCCGCTCCCCAAAGAATAAAAACAATCGGCTGATTCAGTTCATTCAACTTTTGAATGGCATGATCCGTTAAAATTTCCCATCCCAGATCCCGGTGCGAAAAGGCTTGTCCCTGACGAACCGTCAACAATGTGTTCAATAACAATACCCCTTGTTCGGCCAAATAATCCAAGTTTCCGTCCTGAGCGACCACGACCCCTAAGTCGTCCGCCATCTCTTTATAAATATTTTGCAAAGAAGGCGGAAGTTGCGGACATAAAACCGAAAAAGCCAGTCCGTGTGCCTGATTGATTTCATGATACGGATCTTGCCCTAAAATAACGACTTTAACTTGATCCATTTTGGTTTTGGAAAAAGCATGATAGATTCTTCCGTAATCCGGAAAACAGCGATACGTTTTATATTCTTGATCGACCGCTTCTTTTAATTTTCGGTAATAAGGCAATTTTTTTTCTTCATCAATAAATTCTTTCCAACTGTTCATCGATAGGACACCTCATTTGTTTACTACTCGTATTATAGCAAAAAAAATCAAAAAGAAAAAGGTTTGTATGCAACAAACCTTTTATCTGTTTTAATTTAATTCGGCAAAATATTTAATGGTACGAACCATTTGGCTGGTGTAAGAATTTTCATTGTCATACCAAGAAACAACTTGTACTTGATACAAACCGTCACCGATCTTACTTACCATCGTCTGTGTTGCATCGAATAAAGAACCGTATTTCATACCGATGACATCAGACGAAACGATCGGGTCTTCATTGTAACCGAACGATTCGGATTGAGCAGATTTCATCGCCGCATTGATGCCGTCTACCGTTACATCGTTACCTTTTACAACAGCGGTTAAAATCGTTGTCGAGCCGGTAACAACCGGAACACGTTGAGCCGAACCGATCAATTTGCCGTTTAATTCCGGAATAACCAAACCGATTGCTTTAGCAGCACCGGTTGAGTTCGGAACGATATTGGCAGCACCGGCACGTGCTCTTCTTAAATCGCCTTTTCTGTGCGGTCCGTCCAAAATCATTTGGTCGCCCGTATAAGCATGAATCGTACTCATAATACCGGATTGGATTTCCGCATATTTGTTCAAAGCATCAGCCATCGGTGCCAAACAGTTGGTTGTACAAGAAGCCGCCGAAATAATGGTGTCTTCTTTGGTTAATGTGCTTTCGTTAACACCGAAAACAACAGTAGGAAGATCGTTTCCAGCCGGAGCGGAAATAACAACCTTTTTCGCACCTGCCGTAATATGAGCCTGTGCTTTTTCTTTCTTTGTATAAAAACCGGTACATTCAAGTACAACATCAACACCCAGTTGACCCCAAGGTAAATTAACAGCGTCTTTTTCTGCATAAATCGTAATTTCTTTACCATCTACGGTAATAGAATTTTCACCGGCAACCACACTATGCAGTCCTTCGCCGATATGACCGCAGTAACCACCTTGAGCTGTGTCATACTTTAATAAATTTGCTAACATTTTCGGATCCGTTAAATCATTGATCGCAACGATTTCATATCCTTCTGCACCAAACATTTGTCTGAAAGCCAAACGTCCGATACGGCCAAAACCATTAATTGCTACTTTAATAGCCATGTTTTTAATTTCCTCCTAAATGAATAATGATTTACGTTATTATTCTACCACTTTAAAAAATGATTATCAATATATTTTGACTCGACACAAAAAAACAATTTTATGTAAACGTTTTTGATATGATGAAAAACGAAAGAAAAAGGTGATGAAAATGAACTATATTCCGTACGTTTTAGAAAAGAGCAGCTCGGGTGAAAGGAGCTTTGATATTTACTCCAGACTTTTATCCGATCGCATTATTTTACTGATTGGCGAAATCGACGATCATATGAGTTCGCTGTTAATCAGTCAACTCTTATATTTGGATTCTTTAAATCATGAGGACATCCAAATCTATATTTCTTCTCCGGGCGGATCCATTACAGCCGGGCTGGCCATCTACGATACCATGCACTATATTCAAGCCAAAGTCAACACGATCGTCGTCGGAATGGCCATGTCGATGGCTGCTTTTTTACTGGCGAGCGGAACCGGCAAACGCTACGCTTTACCCCATGCCGAAATTATGATTCATCAGCCGTACGGCGGCATGCAAGGTGTCGTATCGGATATCGACATCCAAGCCAAACGATTGCTGAAAACAAAAGCGCAAATGAATCAAATGCTGGCGGAATTATGTCATCAACCGGTTGAAAAAATCGCTCACGATACCGAAAGAGATTATTATATGTCCGCCCAAGAAGCCAAAGAATACCGTCTTATCGATGAAATCCTATCCTAATAGGATTTTTTTATTTCCTTATTTTTCTAGTACCGTATCCTCTTTTTTTGATGCGTTAGCCCTTTTTACAATCAAAAAAACGTCCGCTTTATCCTTTTAATAAAGTTCGGATGATAATGATAGGCCATCCGCACTTTCTTCCGTTCGTATTGAATCATGATTTTTTCAAATGCATTGATTTCAAAACTTTCATGATCCACTGTTACGAAAACGGTTTGGGCTTCTTCCGATCGCAGTTCGATCAGGCGGTCGCTTGAAAGCAACAGCGGCGAAGAAAGCGTCCGGTAAGCATTGGAATTGATTCCCGCAATCTCCGTCAACTGCATCGCTTTTAACGTCGGATCGACGACCGCGCCATGTAACGATTTATTATAAGCGGTCGAACCAAACGGTGTTGAAATACAAAAACCCGTTCCCCTGAAACGTTCCAATGTTTCATCATCGATTTTAACATCCAAGATCAATGTTCTTCTGGGAAGCATAATGGTTATTTCATTCAATGCCCGCATCTTGAGTTCTTTTTCTTTGGTCGTTATGGTGCAAAACAATTGATCCAATTCTTCTGTTTCAAAACGATTGGAATTGATATCCGCAATCAACAAGTCCAAATCTTCTTTCGTATAATTGGCAAAAAAGCCCAAATGCCCCGTGTGAAGTCCGAAAATCGTTGCTGCCGGATAAAGATGAACGGCCCTTAAAATCGTACCGTCTCCTCCGACTGCGATCACATAATCCGGTTGGACGGCATCATAAGTATGTTTGATCTTACGTCTAAGTTTTTGTTCGATCTTAGCGGAAAGCGCATCTTCTTTGGTTAAAATCATATAGTTCATAGTTGCTCACGTATAATTAACTGGTACTTAAAATTATACCTTCTCCTTTTTCAGCGTTTTATGAATCAATTGGCTCTAGTTAAATTTTATCACAAGACTTGATTTTTTGCTATAAATAGTAGATAATAAGGGTACATGAATAAAAATACTTGGGGTGGTAGAATGATCGTCAATAAAGAAATCGAATTTAAAACATTTATTACCAAAGAAAAATACGACCAATTAATTCGCGAATTCAATTTGGAAAACAATGTTTTCGCCCAAACCAACTATTATTTTGATACAGAAGATACCAAATTAATGAAAGAATGTACCGTCTTGAGAATTCGTCAAAAAGGAAACGGCTACAAACTTACCAAGAAAACCAGAGCGAGTGTCGGCGCCGATGAAACACACATCTTATTATCCAAAGAAAAAGCACAGGACATGTTGGCAAACGGTATTGATGCGTCGATCATCGATATTCCGTATCAGGTGAAAAAAGTAGCCGAATTAACAACGTACCGGGCTTCGACACCATATAAAGACGGAACACTGTTTTTCGATCGAAGTGAATATTACGGCCATATCGATTACGAAATCGAATACGAAGTCGATGAAGTGGAACAGGGAAAGAAAGATTTCAATGATTTTCTTCAATCGTTTGACATTCCCTATCAAGAGTCGATTCGCAAAAGCAAACGTGCTTTCGATTGCCGGAAATAACATAAAAAATACCCGTTTTACGGGTATTTTTTATTACTTCAATATTTTTAGATAATCGTCAAATTCTTTTTCGTTACAATAGATGAAATGACCCTTTTTAATTTCTTTGAGCATCGGTTTATCTACCGAATAATCATGAACTTCATTTGGATGGTAAACGATCCGTTCGCGCGTTTTTTCCGTCAACGGATTCGGTTTTGGAATCGCAGACAAAAGCGATCTTGTGTACGGATGGAGCGGATTGGCAAACAGTTCGTCACTGGAAGCCAGTTCAACCACTTTTCCGAAATACATAACCGCAATCCGATCGCAGAAATATTTTACAACCGATAAATCGTGGGCGATGAAAATAATCGTCAACCCCAATTCTTCTTTTAAATCATTCAATAAGTTAATGATTTGCGCCCGAATGGATACATCCAGCGCACTGATCGGCTCATCGCAAATCAACAGTTTCGGATTCATAACCAACGCACGGGCAATACCGATTCGTTGACGTTGACCACCCGAAAATTCATGTGGATAACGGGAAGCATGCTCGGCAACCAAACCCACTTTTTCAAGCATCTCAACCACTTTTTGATGATTTTCTTCCTTATTCTTGAATCCTTGAATTTTAAGACCTTCCTGAATGATATCTTCTACGGTCATCCGCGGATCAAGTGAATCAACCGGATCTTGGAAGATCATCTGAATTTCATTGACTAGTTTCCGTGGCACGTGTTTGTTGTCAAAACGGATCTGTTTCAATTTTTTCTTTTGAACGACGATGATTTTTTTAGCATCCAACCGCGCTTTACCGACAGCCTCATTGTACTGATTCAAAATCGTTTTAGCAGCCGTCGTATAATCCGCATCCGCTTTATTCAACGAAGCCAACTGAGCGTTTTTATCTTTTTTGAGTTGAGATAATCTTTGTCTTAAACGAATCAATGTATATTTGATTTCTTTTTTATTCCAACGATTTCCCGCTGAAATGCGGTATCCTTTATAATAAACCGAACCGGAAGTGATATCGTATAATTTGATAATGGAACGCCCGGTCGTTGTCTTACCGCAGCCGCTTTCACCCACGATACCGAAACATTCGCCGGCATGAACATCGAAAGAAACATTGCTGACGGCTTTCAATTTCGTTTTATTCGGACCGCTTCCGAAAAAGAAGAATTGCTTTAAATTACGAACCGATAACAAAACATCGCTGTTCATCAGATCACGGCGGTATTTGACATGCGGATGGACACCGTTGGCATCCCGTCTTTCGGAAAACAACCGTAATTTCATCGCGGAAAGTTGCTCTTTGTACCGTTGTTTTTCCGTTTCGATTTGCTTGTCAAGTTCCTTTTTCGCATTTTCATCGGTTGTCTTGTTTTTTTGTTCCGTCAAAGATTGAATATTCGCATCAAAAGTTTCTTTAAGTTGCTTTTTCGCTTCTAAAATTTTTCCTCTGACTTCTTTTTTATGATTGAATAACGTTGTTCTTTCCGAGCGGATTTGTTTCAAAACATCTTCTCTTACCGTTTTATAATCCGTTTTTGCTTGTTGAACAGCTGTTTTCAACGCTTGTTTTTCTTCATTCGATAAAAATGTATTTTTTAATTTCTGAACATTGCAATCGTGGTTTTCCCAATATTGTTCCAAAGCCTGTTTCAACTGATTTTTCAAATGAAAAACAGCCGTATCATATTGTTCTAAATAAGGAGCCACCCATTGATCATAAAGATATTTCGATGAATTTTCTAAAAGACGGTCGTCTTCCATTTCTTCATCCATTTCGTCAATGATTTTTTCTTCATCTTCATGGTCATCGGAAAGCGGTTGACCTTCTTCGTTGGCGGCGATTTTACTTTTCAATTCTTCATCTAAATTGAAATCGCCCGATTTGCTTCGATTACTCATTGTCAGCCACCCCCTTCTCTTCCGCATTTTTCAGATTCAAAGCATTTTTAATCCGCTCCGAAACAATCTTCGGCATTTCGACTTTCGGCGCATCCGGATGCAACAACCATGTTGCCGCATAATGGGTATCGCTTACTTTGAAAAACGGCGGTTCATGTTCAAAATCGATTTTCATGGCGTATTTGCTTCGCAAAGCGAACGCATCGCCTTTCGGCGGATAAATCATATTCGGCGGCGTTCCCGGAATGGCTTCTAGCCGTTCCTTACTGTCGACATCCGGAATAGAAGAAAGAAGCGCCCACGTATAAGGATGTTTCGGCTCAAAGAAAATTTCTTCTGCTTTACCGTATTCGACGATTTTACCGGCATACATAACGGCAACCCGATCGGCCATATTTGCCACAACACCCAAATCATGCGTGATGAAAATACAAGCGATATTCCGTTCTTTTTGAATTTTTTTGATCAACTCAAGAATCTGGGCCTGAATGGTTACATCCAGTGCCGTCGTCGGCTCATCGCAAATCAAAATTTCCGGTGTGGAAGTCAGCGCAATGGCAATAACGATCCGCTGCCGCATACCGCCCGAAAATTCAAACGGATATTGTCTGAAGCGTTTTTCCGGAAGCGGAATGCCGACTTCTTTCATAATTTCCAACGCTTTTTTCTTTGCCGCTTTTTTCGTGATTTTCAATTTGGCGATATAATTTTCTTTTGCATCTTTGAATTGTTGATCCAAAGCGGCCTTTTCCGTTTGATACGCTTGGGAAGAAGCATCCTTGCCGTATTTTTGATGCAGTTCGGAAAGAGCCGCATTTAATTGAAGTACTTCTTCTTTATAGGCAACTGTTACCTCTTTTTTATAGACTGCCACTTCTTTGGCAGCCGATTTTTTCCGCAGTTTCAGCGCACGAAGTAACGGAATGGCTTTTTCTTTCGTTTCGAATTTGATTTTTTGAATGTTACTGCGACAAACTTCCTTAGCCGATTGGATTTCTTTTTTCAGTTGCTGTTGTTGCTGAGGCGAAGCTTGTTTTAAAGCCGCTTTATTTTTTTGAAGAAGCGAATAATACACTTCTTTTTCATGATTGATCATGATTTTGCTTTTGGCCAGTGTATTCTTATACGCCGTCAATTCTTCCGTAATCAAATCTTCATACATTTTTTTGAGTTTATTGGAATTGATCAACGTCGCTTCGGTAATTTGTTTACCGATTCTTACAATCGGATTCAAACTGGAAAGCGGATCTTGGAAAATCATTCCGATTTTATGACCGCGAATCTTGTGAAATTCTTCTTCGGAAACTTCCAATAAGTTTTCCCCTTGATAATTGATTCGGCCGCCTTCAATAACGGCATTGCTGGCAAGAATCCCCATAATCGCCTTGGATGTAACGGATTTACCGGAACCGGATTCACCGACAATACAAAGCGTTTCACCCTTGCTTAAATCAAAGGAAACACCGCGAACCGCCTGAACAAGACCGTTATCTGTTTTGAAGGAAATCGTTAAATTTTCGACTTCTAAAATTTTTTCAGAAGACATCTTATTCACTTCCTTTCAAAGACGGATTGAGTGCATCTCTTAAACCGTTACCGAACAAGTTAAAAGAGATCATCAATAACGAGATAATAACCGCCGGGAATATGATCAGAGCCGGATAACTTTGTAAATACGCTTGGTTATCAGCCAAAATATTACCGAACGAACCCGTACCCATAATACCGAGTCCCAAATAAGATAAGGATGCTTCGGTGAAAATCAAAGACGGGATCATCAAAACACTGGAGGTGACGATCGTTCCAAGTGCATTCGGTAAAATATGACGGAATATCAAGCGACGATCGGACGCACCGAGGGTTCTAGAAGCCAAAACGTATTCTCTTCCTTTAAACCGATAAAACTGCGTTCTGGTTCGAGAAGCCGTTGACATCCAGCCCGTAATACAAAGAGCCAACCCGAAGATAAACAAAGAATCTCCTAAGTGAAGTCTAAACAACGTAACCACGATAATCAGCGGTACACCGCCTAAAATATCCATAATCCGTTCCATGAATAAATCGACGTTTCCGCCGAAATAACCGGAAATCGCTCCCCATACCAAACCGAAAATAAAACAAATAGCGGCAATCAAAACAGCAAATAACAACGAGGCCCGTAAGCCGACGAAACATCTTTTTACCAAATCTCTTCCTAGATTATCCGTACCAAACAGATAACGCGGCATCGAATCGTATCCATAGTAACGATACATCGATACATTCCCCGTAATATTGCCTTTTTCATCGATACTAGTCATTTCTCGAATCGGACAGCGATCGTCCAATATTTCAAACGAAGAAATTCCGACCGATTCATCAAACGTACACCATCCATTGCTGATGTAACGGTTTAAATGTACTTTGGAGATCCCGGTATTCTTAATACCGTATACTTCCTCGTATTTATCGTAAACGAAATCGGCATAGGTCAAACCGTCTTCTTCATACGTCGTAATGGATACAATCGCTCGTTTTTCAAATCCGACCGGCGCACCGGTTTCGGCATCGTAAATCAAATGGGTGTATTTTTTTGTTCCATCCCAAAAACCGGTACCGGTATCAAACAATTTAGACGGTAAAAACGTTTCATACGGGTGCGCACTTTTAATATCATAATCAACAAAAAACGGAACAAAAATCGCCAGTAAAATAATCAGCCCGATGATGACAGCGGCAACAACCGACGATTTATTCTTGCAAAACCGCTTGAAGGCATCTTTGGCAAACGTTGTCGCTTTCGTTTCGAATTTGGTATCATGGATTTTTTTATCTTGCTGAACAAAAGTAAAATCTTCTTTTGTCAAAACAAAATCAACACCATAGGCATCTTTCACATTGGTTTGCATTATTTTTTCGCCCCCATTCTGATTCTAGGATCGATAAATCCGTAAGATAAGTCGAGTACAACGCCGGCCAATAATCCGATCGATGTAAAAATCGCCATATCGACGAACAAGACATTGTAGTCTTTCTGATTCAGTGCCTCTACAAACAATCGGCCGATTCCGGGAATACCGTAGAGTTGCTCTAAAATCATCGAACCGCTTAAAATACCGATGAATTCCGCCAAAATGGACGGAACAATTGGCACCATCGCATTTCGAAGAGCATGTCTTAAAATCGCCTGTCTTCTTGTCAACCCTTTCGTACGAGCAAGCAATAGATATTCACTGGACATAACTTCGCACAGTTCCGCTCTGGTAAAACGGGCATATCCGCAAATCGAACCAAACGAAAGGCAGACCACCGGCAAGACATAGCCCGCCACTTTGGTAGCCGTAGCAGCCGTATTGGCCGGCCACTGCGTCGGCAACCAGTGCAGTGTATAGGCGAAGATCAACATCAAAAACGTGATCAATACAAAACTCGGAATGGATATAAAAATCATAATCCCGGTCGAAATGATATGATCCGTCGGTTTGTTTTTCTTTAGCGCCGCCCAAATTCCAAGCAGAATACCGAGCGGTACCGATACAAGTACCGAAATAATATTAATCGAAATGGAAACCGGCAAGCGTTTACCAATAATAACAATGGCACTGACATTCGGCATGATATAGGTCGATGTTCCCCAATTCCATTCCGTCAAGATTCCTTTCAGCCAAGAAAAATATTGCTCCATAACCGGAACTTCGTAAAAGTAATGTCTGACCCTAGAAGCATCCACAAAAGAAAACAACGGTGCTTCCGCCAAATGCGGCATCGGTCGACGATAATCGGCAACATAGCCAAGCGCCACCTGATTCATATAGTAAGCAAATTGCGTTTCATCATTTCCAACCGGTTTGGAAAACGGCAGCAATTTCATCAATATAAAAGTTAATGAAAGTATAATAAACATCGTAAAGAATGCAAGAACGATTCTTTTCAGTACATATCTCCACATAAATACCCCTCCTTTGTTTTTATTATTTTACAAAAAAAAATGTCAAAATTCAACTTTCTTTGTAAAATAAATTAATGCAGACTAGCAATTTATTTTACCAGTCCGCATTAATTTCAATCGATTATTTGTTTTTAACCTTCAATCCAAGATGGGAAGACACTGTAAACAGAAACCAGTTGTTGAGAAGATGTACCTAAATGCGTATAGTCTACTCCAAAAATAACATCAAATGAAACCGTTCCTTGATATGTTTCTGCCAGTTCTTTTGAAACCGTGATTTCCAGAACACCGTTATTCAACGTATATTCAACTTCCTGTTCTTGATATTCCGGACCGTCATACCAACAAAGGATGACAGCAGCGATATCCGTTGCAACAACATTCGCGATATTCGAGGATGCTACTTTGATCTTAACCGTACGACTACCGTCTTCATTTCTGGTATTTTGCATTAATGCAGCATCGGCTACTGTTCCCAAAGAGCCATCATTGGCAACCAAAGCACCGGTATCAGCGGCTTGGAACAACGCATCGAATGTATATTGTTCACCTTTATAAGTAATCAATTCTTCGTTCGGGTCGTTCGTGTTGATACTCCAATTCAATGTGAATCCGGAAGAGTTATCACTCTTTAATACTCCCATGAAGTTTAACGGATTTAACGTGTTACCGGAAATACCACCGAAACCGATATCAAATTGACCAACCATCATCTTCTTATAGTAAACATCCGACCAAAGAGCAACTGCCATATTAGTCACTTCAAGCGTCAATTGATTGTTGCATACAGCAGGATTGTTGAATGCAGTTTCTAAGAAATTTTTAATTTCAGCACCGTTGTTTTCGATTTGAGATGCTTCCTGCCATGCGATTTCGATCGTAATCTTATCACCCGCTTTGTAAGCACCGCTGTCTAATAATTCTGTTGCAGCCTTATTGAAATACTCAATTGCTTTATCAAAATTCTCTGTGTAATTATATTGATCCCAACCTTCACCGTAAATTTCTTCCATAACGCGTTTATGCGTGTCCGTCGAGTTATAAGAAACACCGTTTTCCGGATCGCTTAAATAATTATCCGAGAAATAGTTGAGTGTCGGCGTTACACCGTGGCTGGTTGCATATTCCTGACGGTCTAAAGCATAATTCAAGCCCAAGATGAAATCATCGTTACTTAAAGCCGGTTCGACATCCCAATATTCGCTCTTCGGAGTTTGTGTGATCGTACCGTTTTCACCGAAGAAATATTCCCATTGTTCTTCCGTACAAGCATTGATGTTCAATTTTGTCGTCGAAGAACCTTTTGTTCTTTGGATATATTCACCTGCTGCAAGTTCTTCTTGCAATTTTGTCTGAGGAATGGCAATAGCATCTAATTTACCTGCATTAAATTCCTTATAAGCAGCTTCTGAATCAGAAGTAGCAGCCGCTAAAATCGCAACATGGATACCTTCGATTTTATACCGATCGGCACCACCTAACACTGCCGTGCTTGCTTTGTCGTTTTTCTTGAAGACAAATGCCTTATCTGCTTGCCAACTTTCAACAACATAAGCACCGGTTGAAAGCGTCGTATCGACCGGAGTCAATGTTGCATCGCTGTTGAACGAACCCCAATTCAAAATACCACCGATATCTTCTAAGAATGCGGCCGGAATCGGTGCATACAAACTAGAAGACAAATAGTAACTAGCATAAAACGGTGTACAAGGTGTAATGAATTCAAAATCCAAATAAGAACCTTTTGAATCCGTTCCGCTCTTTAAACCTACTTTATCCCAAGCTTCCTGATTGAATCCGTCGGCAGAAGCATTGTAATAATCATTCATACCTTTTAATGCCGCAGCACCCGTTAAATTTTCCGCACCACGTGCCAAACCGTTGGCTTTCGTGAAAAGTTCTTGCCACGGCGTAACGTAGTCTTCCAATTTTACCGTTTGGCCGGCATATTTGCTGGCAAATTTACCGAGTGTATTGTACTGAATATCCGTTCTGACATAAATACGGTATTTCGTAGTTGGTTGTAAAGTCGCATCGCTTACAACATTACCGTTGCTGTCTAGCGGAAGCGGTCTTGCCTGCCCTTCGATAACATTCGCATCCGAAGCAAGCGATTGATACCATTCGTATCCGTCTTTGGAATCGTTCATCCGAACATCGAAATAACCCGGACTTACGTAAGGATTGTAATCACCAATGACAGAACCTTTATCATTCATGTAGTTGAGCGATTTCGGATCGGACGATTCGAATTGGTGATAATAGCGTTTGTACTGTGCTTCGGCACCGGCTAAATCCGCTGTGATTTCACCTTCCGAAAGGATACCGAATCCATAGCCTACAATGTAGTCGTACACCGGTGTTTTTGATGTCCAGCCCACAGCCTGAACCTCTTTGGTAGGGAACTTGATCCGTGAACTGTATTTTACATAACCACCGTCATCGTATAATACCAGGCCGGTCAAATTGTTTTCAAGCGCATACTTTTCCAGTAAACCGAGGATTTCTTCTCTTTCTTCATAAGAAGATGCAACAAAACTTTTCGCTGTTCCTTGTGTTGTCGCACTGACAGAAACGTTTTCATCCAAAAATTCACAGTCATCGTAGTTCCAGTAGCCTTTTTCACCCTTACAAGAGGCAAAAGATACAGTTGCCAATCCGGCTGCGGCCAAGAGCCCTAATGTCTTTAATTTTCTCATAATTCTCCTTCTTTCTTTTTATGGTTTTCTTTTTGTCATCTTTTTTAAGAAAACCATTTTTTAAAGTAAGTTCAACAGCCCCTCTTACTTTATTTAGTTACTATTATACTTTATTTTTTTTGGTAGGCAAGAAAAATCGAACAAAAAACGATTGTAAACGTTTTCACTTTGATTATTCTTTTAATTTTATGTTTTTTACTCTATTTTTTTGTACATAAATCATTGTATTCCGTACATTTTTGATTTATGCCTCGTATTTCAAATAAAAATATAAAGAATCAGCGCAACCGCCAAAAAACAAAAACCGACGATCAAATACGGCAAAAACACCCATTTGTTCTTCATCCGTTTTTCTTTTTTCATTACCGAGTAATCATACAGACTGATTTTACCGCCAACCGTCTTTTTTTTGGCAAACAGATAGGAAAAAACATCAAAACCGCCTTGATAGTTGACAAACGAAAGACCGCCGAAACAAATCAAGGAAGCGCCGGCAATAAAAAAGCCGTCGATGTAGTAAAACAACCGTCCCCAATTTTGATGAATGAGATTATAAAGCAAAACAATCGCCGTGCCGTATAGCAAACAGGATCCATATTTAAGCAGTGTCTGTTTATTCATAGTCGAACCTCCTATTTTAGTTACCTTATTATACCCGAAGAAACCGCAAAAAAAAAGATAAAAAGGACGGATTTTTTCCGTCCTTATCCGTTTATTTTCCCGATACAGGCATGTTTCTTAACACAATACTGCACGCACCGACCGATCCTCTGAATTCAAAATCATCGGCCAATAGAAAAACTTTGTTGAAAGTATCTTGGAAACTCGAAGATAAAATAATCAATGTCACCGGATCGGCTTTTTTACCATCGGTGATTTTATACCCCGAAGCCTTTAAAGAGTAGGTTCCGCTGATTAAATTCACACCCGCATGCAAGCCTTCCAAATCGGTAATATACAAACCGTTACCGACCGAAGCGAATAATTCTTCTTTGGTCAACGTTCCCGGTTTCAAATAGAAATTATCGATTTGAACCGAAACAGGCGAATTGATATCCGCTTTAAACCCATTTCCAGTCGAAGTGACATCCATTTGTTTGGCGGTGGAAAGATTGTGCAGATAAGTTTTTAAAACACCGTTTTCCACGACTGTTTTGGTCTTGGTGGCAACCCCTTCGTCGTCAAACGTATCGAATGACTGCGCAAGTGGATGAAGCGGATCGTCAATCAACGTAATATTGTCGCCGAATACTTTTTCACCGATCTTTCCTTCCAAAAACGACATTTTCTTTAATACGGATGTGGCAAAGAACACCGACGAATAAACTTGCAGCAAACTTCTTACCGCCGAACGATCTAGCACAATGTCGTAATCCCCGGATAAAACCGATTCCGCACCGAACTGACCGACCGCGTCTTCGATGATTTTATCCGTGAAAGCTTCCAAATCAAGTTCCGCCATCTGATGGAACAATAAATAATCATAGGCCGTTTTGACATCGTCGTCTTTTTTAACAATCAACTCGGCAACAATATAAGCCCGTTTGTTTTCTTTGCTGACGTTCAAATGATTGTTGTTTTGAATATGGCATGCCGTCATACTTTCGGCATAAGAAACTTCCGTTTTATAAACGTACGGACATTTTTTCTTCAGTAAGGCATCGACTTGCTGACAGATTTTTACTTTGTCGGCTAACGAAACCGTTTCAAAATCCGTTTGTTTTTCAAGTGCCACCGGATAGGTTTCGTCCCCTCCGTAAATAAAATACGGTTCGTCTTTGGTAATCATCTTGGCATTGCGGATGATCGTATCCAAAACAAAATCCATGCTTTCTTCATCATCTTTTTCCGTATAGACCGTTGCCAATTGGTGATTATAAACCCCGCGAATACAAAAAACATGCGTCATACTGGTGGTGTTTTGTTCGATCTCGCCGTCAAAACAAGTCATTTCAAGACCATTGGTTTTTACTTCGTAAATTTCGATTTCTTCAATGCCGCGTTGTTTGGCTTTTGCTTCTAATACTTTAAATTCCATCGTTTTTATTCTCCTTTTCCGCCGACTGTCATGGCTTTTACACGAATCGTCGGTTGTCCGACACATGCCGGGATGCTGCCGCTTAGCGAACCGCACATTCCGTATCCCAAAGACAGATTATCGGCCACCATATCGATTTTAAGCAGCGTGTCTTTACCGTTGCCGATCAACGTGGCACCGCGAACCGGTTCGGTGATTTTACCGTCTTCGATCAAATAACCTTCCGAAACGGAGAAATTGTATTCACCCGTTGCCGGATTAACCGAACCGCCGCCCATACTCTTGGCAAACAAGCCGTATTTGGTGTTTTGAATAATTTCTTCAAAGGTCGACGACCCGTTGGCAATGTACGTATTGGACATTCTGGAAGTCGGAGAAAAACGATAACTTTGCCGGCGTCCCGAACCGGTTGAAGGCATCTTCATTCTTCTTGCATTACGCATATCGATCATATAGGATTTCAAAATACCGTTTTCGATCAATACCCGTTTTTGCTGCGGATTGCCTTCATCGTCGATATTTTGGCTACCCCATTCGTTGGCAATGGTTCCATCATCAATGGCCGTTACCACATCACTGGCGATTTTTTCACCTAGTTTATCCGAGAAAACCGATAATTTCTTCGCAACAGATGTCGCCTCTAACGAATGACCGCAAGCCTCGTGGAAAATAACGCCGCCAAACGCGTTGTGAATGACAACATCGTAAACGCCGCCTTTCATTTCTTTTGCCGTCAGCATCGTAATGGCCGTTTGCGCGATTTTTTTGGCAAATTCATCGTAATCATAATCCATTAAAGCCTTAAAATCAAAATTACCGCCATAGGAATCAAAACCGGATTGCATGCTGTTTTCGTCTTTGGAAACAGCCTGTGCGGCGATCCGCTGGATAAAACGGGTGTCGTTGGCAAAAACGCCGTTGGTATTGCAGACCGTGATTTTTTGCAACTGTCCTTGATACGTTGCCGCTGCCTGAATCATTCTCGAATCATAGGCCAAAATGGTCTTGGCAATTTGCTTCAACGTTGCGCACAGTTGATCGTAATCCACCGCCAAACTACCGAATGTCGTGTGGTCGGTTCGCTGTTGTTCTTGAAAAGAAACAGCAGAAATCAACGGCTTACTGTGATAATTTTGTTTTAGATTTTGGGCCAATTGCCATAATCCGTCAAAACTCGTATCATTGGTGTAACCGTATGCTTCTTCCATATCCTTTAAAACCCGCAATCCGCAGCCGTATAGATTGGTTGCGCTGGATTCATCTACCTTATCTTGAATGATGCGAACATTGGATACGGTTGTATCTTCAAAATACAACTCCGCGAAATCCGCTCCGGTCGAACACGCTTCGACTAAGATCTTACCGATCTCATCTTTGGTTAACATAGTATATCCCTCCGTTATTCATATAAATTAATGAGATTATAACACATATTAGACGAATTTCAAAGAACTTCAAAGATTATTTTGAACAATTCTTTAAAAACTGTCATATATTTAAAAGAAAGCCTTTTGAAACGAAATCAATCCTCCCCTTGATTTTTTAAAAATTTCGATTATAATAAAAGCAGTACTGTTTTTATTAAAAAAAAGCGATTGATGGACGGTGAAAGCATCAAAACAAAAAACGGGAATTGGATAACGACAACAAAACAACCATAAGCGCTAATGTACAATTAGAATTAAGGTGGCACCGCGCAAAAATTTTTGCGTCCTTAAACAAACTTGTTTGAAGGACGCATTTTTTTATCGGAGGAAAGATTATGAGATTAATATCAGGCATACAACCAAGTGGAACCATCACATTGGGCAATTATTTGGGCGCCGTAAAGAATTTCGTTCAACTTCAGCAACAACAGACCGATGAGTTGCTCTTTTTCATTGCCGATCTGCACGCCATTACCGTTCCGCAGGACAGGTTGCAATTGAAAAACAACATCCGATCACTGGCTGCTCTTTATTTGGCCTGCGGATTGGATCCGTCTAAAATGCATTTGTTTGTTCAATCCGAAGTACAGGAACATACCCAACTTTCATGGATATTGCAGTGCAATACTTATATCGGCGAGTTGGAAAGAATGACCCAGTTCAAAGATAAAAAAGCGCATAAAGAAACCGGCGTTTCAAGCGGTCTTTTGACTTATCCCGTTTTGATGGCCGCCGATATTTTGCTTTACGATGCCGATGTGGTGCCGGTAGGAGCCGACCAAAAACAACATTTGGAAATGGCACGAACGATTGCCGAACGCATCAACAGCAAATACGGTCCTACTTTTACCGTACCGGAACCCTATCTGCCCAAACTCGGCGCCAAGATTATGTCTCTTACCGATCCGTCTAAAAAAATGAGCAAATCGGACTCAAACCCCAAATCGTTCATTTCTTTGCTGGATGATCCTGCTTTAATCGAGAAGAAAATCAAGTCGGCCGTTACGGATAGCGAGGCTAAAATCCATTATGATCCGACCAACAAACCGGGCATTTCCAATTTGATGACCATTTACGCCATTCTTAACCATCAAAGCCTTGCGGAAGTGGAAAATAAATTCAAAAACGAAACGTATGCGACGTTTAAGAATGCGGTGGCTCAAGCGGTCATCGCGGAAATCCAACCGATTCAAGAACGGTATCGAGCCTTACTTCAATCGCCTCAATTGGATCAGATATTAGATGAGGGCAGAGATTATGCGACGGCTTTAGCTCGGAAAAAAATGCAAAAAGTCTTAAAAAAAATCGGTTTGACTCGAAAAAAATAACACGGATGAAGCATAGTTTTATGCTTCATTTTTTTTGCGGTAACCTTCTTTGGTAATCTGTCTGGCACGGGCAATCGCCAAACTGTCTTCATCCACATCGCTTGTGATGGTCGAACCGGCGGCAATCATACTGTTTTTGCGAATGGTCAACGGCGCAATCAAATTGCTGTTGCAACCAATAAACGCCTGATCTTCGATATACGTTTGATGTTTCAATTTCCCATCGTAATTGACCGTGATACTTCCGCAACCGAAATTGACTTTGCTGCCGCAAAAAACATTCCCCAAATAGGCCAAATGCGCCGCATTCGTTTGATTTTGAATCACAGCGGCTTTCAGTTCCACAAAATTGCCGATCCGGTTTTCGTTTCCGATCTCGCTTTGACTGCGAAAATGCGCAAACGGACCGATGCGGTTTTCACTGCCGATCGTCGCATCTTCAATCACACTGTCTTCGATTTGGTTGTTTTCGCCGATACAGGAATTGCTAATACGATTTCTACCGATCAAATGGTTGTTTTTCCCGATTTTGGAATGCAAAATCTTACATCCGCTATCAATTCTGTTTCCCGATTCAATCACCGAATCGGGACTGATGAAAATACTTTTGGAATCTTCCAAATAGACACCTTGTCGTTGTAACAAACGATTGATTTTTTCTTGGAAAGCGTGCTGTGCTTCTTCCAACTGCTCATACGTATTGATGCCGAAAATCGGAGAAGGACTGATATAGACCCCAACGCTTCCTTCGATCATACCGCACAAATCGGTAAAATAACATTCCCGCAATCGCGGTTTGATGCTTGGAAGATACGTTTCCAAAATCTTTTTATCGGTCAAATAGATTCCGCTGTTGCACAAAAAACATTCTTCTTTCAATTCGCTTTGTTCGATGATTCGAACGCGTTGTTGATCGATCAAAACCCGTCCGTAGCCAAACGGATTTTCTTTTTCCATGGCCAAAACACTAAAATCGTAATTCTTTTGGTGATGCATCTGAATAAAATCGTTTAAAATATCTTCTTCCAACAACAACGTATCGGCCGGTAAAATGAGAATATCATCCTTTTCTTTCAAAGAAGGAAGTGCCGTTCGTACGGCTTCGGCCGTTCCCGTTAAACGCTGTTGGATCACATAAGGATATGAAAAAACACCTAAAATATTTTCCTTTTTATCCCCTACCACTAGTAAAATATCTTCAATACCGTTTTTTTTCAACATTTGAATTTGATATTGTAAAATCGGTACATCCAATATCGTTTCCATACATTTAGCTTTAGCCGAATGCATCCGACTGCCTTTCCCGGCCGCTAAGATGAGCGCTTGCATAACTCATCCTCCAAAAACGCAAAACAAGCATCGATTTCTTCTTTCGAAGCGGCTTGCAGATAGACACGAAAACATTTTTCCGTACCACTCATTCGTAAGTACGGGTAAACACCGGGATATTCTTTGGCCAACAACTCATATAAAACTTGGATTTCGTAATCACTGAATTCACAAAGATAATTGCGCAGTTCCGCAGGATAAAACGTCAATTCTTCCCAATAATCTTCCATTTTTTTCGGTGTTTGATTCAATATTTTTATAATTTCGAGTGCATTTAAAATGCCGTCGCCGTTTTTGCCGTGGATTTTGTGAATAATATGCCCCGATGCCTCGGCCCCCAGTGCGATATTGTATTTATCCATCATCCGACTTACTTCTTTATCGCCGACTTCCGAAAGAAAAACTTTAATTCCCTTTTTTTCCAAACTGTGGATAAACCCCTGATTGCTCATTTTGGTCAAAACCATGCTGGGATAATGATAGTAACTGGCAATAATATAAGCCAAACATTCTCCGTTCAGGAAATGCCCGATACGATCGCAACCTACGACGCGATCCGCATCCCCGTCAAAAGCAAACCCGTAATCGTAAGAACCGTCGAGGATGGTTTTTTTCAGTTCTTCCGGATACAACGATCCGCATTTTAAATTAATATCCCAGCCGGTATAATCCGTATGGAGCAAATGATAGTTTTCATCCGTAAAAATTTTTTTCAACAAATCGGAACAGCCGCCGTGACCGGCATCCAATACGATTTGATGCGCGGTTTCAATCCGATGGCTAGCAAGATAAGTTTCGTAATCCATCGAAAAAGAAGTCAAGGCCTCTTCCAATACCTTTTCTTCGTTTTTTGATAATTTTTCTCCGTTTTTGAAAATTTTGATTCCGTTATAACAAGCCGGATTATGACTGGCTGTCATCATCACCCCAAATGCCGAAAACCGTTTGGATTCGTATTGAATCTGCGGCGTGGTGGCAAGACCGATAAGGATACAATCCATTCCCGACAACCGAACACCTTTTTCAAAACCATCACATAATTTCAATCCGGAATACCTGCTGTCGTGTCCTAGGATGACTCGCTTACAATGCAGCAGATGCAGCGCATAACCGAGTTGAAAAGCCAACGTCTCATTGATTTCACTGGGATAAATCCCTCTGATACCGTCGGTTTTAAAAAACTGTTTCAACTTTATCACCTAATGTAAGTCTATGGTCTAAAAAGAAAAAAAATAATGGACTCAAGCCATTATTTTAAAACTTCGTTGATTTTTTGTTCAATAATAAAACAACTGTTTTTTAAGATTTCATGGGCAACTTGCAAAGCCTCTACGTATTCTTCGACAAATAAGCCATCCGAAATTTCCTTTTTTTGTTGCTCGTAAGTTTCTTTCAAGCGGCAATATTGATCCATTTGCCCATACGCTTGGGCTTGGACCATCTTTTTTTGGGTCTGTTTTAAACGATTGATTTGATCTTTTAAGGATTGGTTTTGATCGATCCAAGCTTCTATTTCGCGAATTCGGATCACACACGGCAATTCTAAAAACGCCTCATAAAAGGCTTGACGTTTCGTCACAGAGTTCTCCGATCATAAACCATGTTTTCGCTTCCGTTATTTTGACACGGACGATTTTACCGATCAACGTTGGATCATCCGATTTAAAATGCGTCAATTTAAAGTGCGCTGTATAGCCGCACATCATTCCTTCGCCGTTTTTGGAAGGTCCGTCTACCAATACCTCCACCACTTGATTTAAAAACCGTTGATGCCCCCGCAAATAGCCTTCGTTGATCAACTCGTTCAACCGCAACAAACGGCTTTTTTTCTCATCTTCGGAAATCCGGTCTTCCATTTTGGCAGCCGGGGTTCCTTCCCTTTTGGAATAAATGAATGTAAAAGCCCCCTCAAAGTCAGCCGCTTGGACCAGTTGTAGCGTATGTTCGAACTGTTCTTCTGTTTCATTGGGAAAACCGACAATCAGATCGGTTGTAAGAGAAAGATCCGGAATCAGTTGTTTTAATTGACGAATCTTATCCAAATACGTTTCGGCGGTGTATTTACGATTCATCTTTTTTAAAATTTCATCATCCCCCGATTGAACCGGCAAATGCAGATGCGGCATGACACTCTTACATTCTTTCATGGCCTGCATGGTCCGTGTATCCAAATCGCGCGGATGGGATGTGGTAAACCGAATCCGTTTGATTCCCGTTTGATCTAGATCGTACAATAAATTTCCGAAAGTATAATCCCCGTCTAAATCTTTCCCGTAAGCGTTGACGTTTTGACCCAACAACGTAATTTCCTGATAGCCTTCTTGGACCAACGTCCGAACTTCTTCCAAAATATCTTCTTTGGCTCTGGAACGCTCTTTGCCTCTGGTATAAGGAACAATACAATACGTACAAAATTCATCGCAACCAAACATGATATTGACCCATGCTTTATGATGGGATTCCCTTATTTTAGGGGCTCCTTCTAAGATATTTCCCTGGGTGGAAAGAACTTCCACCACTTTTGCTTTGCCGAAATAAGCCTGAGCCAGCAACTTAGGCAAATGTTCTTTATTATGGGTACCGATAACCAAATCGATGAACTGATAGGAATTTAATATTTTTTCCGTCGTCTTTTCTTCCTGCGGCATACAACCGGCGATTCCGATAATCATATCCGGATGTTCCCGTTTTCTTCCCTTCAACTGTCCCAAAACTCCCCAAATCCGTTGTTCGGCATTTTCGCGAATCGCACAAGTATTCAGCAATACCACATCCGCATTCATCGGATCGGAAGCTTTGGTATAGGCCATCGATTCCAAAATTCCGGCCATAACCTCACTGTCTGCTTCATTGCCTTGACAACCGTATGTAAAGATCGCATACGTTTTTCCCTTGCCAAGCAATCGGTATTGTTCATCCATTTCATAATGAACGGTTTGAATCTCTTGTTTAAAGCGCATTCTGGCCTCCTTTAACGAAGGCATCGAAAGTTTTACATTTTTCATTCTATCACCACGAAAGCATTATATACTAGATTCTTTGTTTTTTCAAACGAAAGTAAAAGAAAAAAGAACGAAAAGAAAAGGACGTTCTTCGTTCTTATGATCTTTACTTATTGATTAACATCGATCCGTTCGATTTTGAAGAGAACCGGTCTGGTTCCGTCGTTGCAGCAGGCAATCATTACTTTGTCGTCTTTTGTCCAGCCGTGCATGATCGCACCGCCTTGAAGAGCCGAATAAATATATCTGCTGATACAATCCCATGCTTCGCTGCAAAAAGGAACACCTTTTGTTCCGCAATGTTTGGTTCCGGGAGATTGTAAACATCCCTCATCGGGGATTCCTTCTTTGATCAATGTTCCCTCGCCCATATGCCAATAATCGTCTTTTTCATCATTTCTAAAAAACAGAAATTCATCTCCGACATAAAAACAAGGACATTTGCCGCTATTCGGCACGGCACAATATTCGGCTTGCAATTCAGGATATAGTTTTTTATCGATGACTGTTACTTTTACCCTATGCTCCATTTTTTTTCTCACCCTTTCCACCCTTATTTTATATTAATTATACAAAAACAACCGACAAAAGTAAAACAAATAAGCGCACATCCTTGAAACTTATAAGGAACCGTGCGCTATATTTCCTCATCGAAGAAGACCAAAAACAACCTTATTAAACGGCTTTAACGATCAGTTTGATGGCCGTTTTTTCTTCGCCTTCAATTAAAATATCCGAAAAAGCCGGTACAACAATCAAATCCTTTCCCGTTGGAGCGACATACCCTCTGGCAATGGCAACGGACTTGATCGCTTGATTGATCGCCCCGGCACCGATCGCCTGCATTTCGACGATATTTTTTTGCTTGAATGCATTGGCCAAAGCACCGGCAACGCTACTCGGTTTGGATTTCGTAGATACTTTTAAGATTTCCATAAAAAGACTCCTTTCAATCCATTCTATGAATTGAAAAAAGAATTCATGCGCCCAATAAAGAAACCTTCTTAAAAATACGAGTGATTTTATTTTCTTTTCCCAAATCCAAAATTACACCGTTTATCTGGTATTCTTTGGTATTTGCGACCGATAACGGTTCGAACATACCACTTCGAAACCGACTGATTACCTGATCTTTTTCATCCCCTAAAACCGACTCATAAGGACCGCACATCCCCATATCGGTGATAAAACATGTATTTCGGTAAACCTGTTCGTCTGCGGTTTGGACGTGCGTATGACTGCCCACCACCGCATCCACAGAACCGGCAAAAGCATAGAAAAAAGCTTTTTTTTCCGACGTTGCTTCCGCATGAAAATCAACAATGATTTTATCGGCTTGAATCGATTTCAAGAGCGTTTCCATTGTCTGAAAAGGACAGTTGAGCGGTTGATTGAAAAAAACACGTCCCAGCAAATTGACCACCGCCAACGTTTGATCATTGTACCGGATGTAAAGAACCTCTTTTCCATACGGCGTATTCCAATTGGCCGGACGGCAAATCGTAGCCTCATTGATGTAGTCTTTGATTTCGGATTTGGAAAACGTATGGTTTCCCATGGAAATGCCACCGATGCCCAACGTTTTCAGCGCTTTATAATGTTTTAACGAAAGTCCTTTGCCTTTGGTTAAATTTTCGGCATTGCACAAAACCAGTTGAATTCCGTATTCTTTTTTCAAAGGTTCCAAATACATTTGCAATACATCAATGGTTTTTTCTCCAACCAAATCTCCTAAATACAGTATCCTCATTGTTTCACTCCTTATAAAAAAGGGATGAACATTCATCCCTTTTTATCTTATTTTGCGACATCAACCGCTCTGGTTTCTCTTAAAACCGTTACTTTAATCGTTCCGGGATAAGAAAGTTTATTTTCGATTTGCTCTTTGATTTGTCTTGCGATGGAAATGGTTGCCAAATCATCGACTTCATCCGGATTGACAATTACCCGAACTTCACGGCCTGCTTGCACGGCATACGATGAGGCAACGCCTCTGACTTCATTGGCAATATTTTCAAGGCTTTCCAACCGTTTCACATAATTCTCCAACGAATCGCTTCGTGCGCCCGGTCTTGCCGATGATAACGCATCGGCAGCCGCTACCAATACCGCAATGATGCTTCTAGGTGCGACATCTTCATGATGGGAAGCAATCGCATCAATGACTTCTTTGGGTTCATGGTATTTTTTAGCCAATTCCACACCGATTTCCACATGGGATCCTTCGATCTCATGATCAACCGACTTACCGATATCATGAAGCAATCCCGCCCGACGGGCAAGAACTTCGTTCTCGCCGATTTCGGCAGCCAGTTTCCCGCAAATCATCGCCGTTTCAAGCGAATGATTCAAGACGTTTTGACCGTAACTGGTTCGATAATTGAGCCGTCCCAACAAACGAACCAAATCCGGATGAATCTTTCCGATACCGGCCTTGAAAACCGCCTCTTCGCCTTTTTCGCGAATGGCCATTTCCACTTCTCCACGGCATCGTTCGACGACTTCTTCAATCCGAGCCGGATGAATTCGTCCGTCGGAAACCAAGATTTCAAGCGACCGTTTGGCAATCTCCCTGCGCACCGGATCGAATCCCGACAAAACGACCGCTTCCGGTGTATCGTCGATGATCAAATCCACGCCGGTCAACGATTCCAACGTACGGATGTTTCTTCCTTCCCGTCCGATAATTCGTCCTTTCATTTCTTCTACCGGCAACGAAACCGTCGAAACCGTTGTCTCTCCGGCCGTCTCTCCGGCATATTTCTGAATGGCAAGAGCCAAAATGTTTTTGGCTTTGTTCTTAACCTCAAGCCGTGCTTTTTCTTCTTCTTCTTTAATATAAACCGCAATTTCCGTACTTACTTCTTCATGGACGCGATCCATGATGATTTTTTTGGCTTCTTCTCTTGTTAATGCCGCAATTTCAACCAGTTTTTGTTCCTGTTGTTTTAAAATAGCCTCTACCTTATTATTTTGTTGTTCTAATTCTGCTTTTTTCTCATCAATTTTGTTTTCTTTCGCATTGAGCATTTCCTCACGACGATCTAAATTATTAGAACGACGATCCAAAGTATCTTCACGCTGATTTAATTTATTTTCCAATTCCAATACAACGCTTTTTCTTTCTTTAATGTCTCTATCTGCTTCATTTTTCAAATCAACAATTTCTTGTTTGGCATCCGATAAAAATTGTCTTTTTCTTTTTTCGGCTTCCGCTTCGGCCGAAGCAATGATTTGTTCGGCTTCTTGTTTGGTCTTTAAAAAAGACTTTTCATGATGCTTGACACGAATCAAGTACCCTAAAACAGTACCGAGTATTAAAAAAACTAAACACAAAACAATAAGAAGAGCAATCCACGCACCTGTCTGCATGATCGATCCCCCTTATTCAATAGTTTTTAATTCTAATGTACTTTCTTTATTCAGAAATCACATTATTTATTATACCTATTTTTCTTACTTTAGTCAATCGAAAAACCCTTTTTATCCCAGATAGAAAATCTTTTTTAAAACGAATAGTGAAAATACAGGAAATCTTTGCTATAATAAAAACGAAAGAAAAACACGAGGTGCATCCCATGAAAAAGAAAGACAAAAAATGGAAATTTCCGAAAAGAAGCCCTTTGACTTATCTACTGTTGATTTTAAGTGTCATCGTTCTTTTTTTGGCGATCTTCATCCCGATCCAGTACGTTGAATACTACAACCAAAACAAAGTCGTCCCGTTTGAAACGGAAACCAAAGACGTCGATGTGACACATGGTTCTTTATCTTCTTTACCGGATTTTAACTTATTGGTAACTTGTACCGATTATATTGATAAAAAAGATACCGAGGATAAACAAAATCAAAGCAGTGCCAAATTCAGAGTTTCCGCCTATAAAAATGACCAATCCGATGAAAAAAAAGTCGGCAACATCAAAGTCAAACTAGCGATGTGTTCCAATTGGATCGGCGTTAACCGCACCTACCAGTTTTCCAGTGCCCTGACGCTTTACGAATCGCTTGAAAAAGCCCAAAGCAATTATCGGAGTGCCACCATTTCCGGATTACCCGATTTACCGGTTAAAGGCAAACTTCCGTTTATCCACATCGACTCGATTCCTTTATACATCTACGTTTCTTACAATACCGAAGAAAACGGCAAATCCAAATCCCATCACTACATTTTAAAAATGAACTACAACGACTATATCGAAGGCGCAACCGGCGGAATCATCGATTAATCAGGTTCTATAAAATTAAAAAGACAAAACAGTTCGAATTGTTTTGTCTTTTTTTCACTTAAAGAAGTGTTTTTTAATATTTAAGAGGTGTATCTTTTCTTTTGTAAATATAGAAAACGACTCCGTAAAGCATTAATAATACGGCGAAAAGCCAAGCCAAAGGATCGGCAAACGCCAACCCGATGAGCGCTTCGGGTTTGGCTTCCGTCGAAATCGGTCCGCCATTGATCGCGGTCGGTAAAATAAGACAAACCGCAATTCTTCCTACCAGTTCTCCGATTCCCGCCAAAAAAGGAAACAAGGCTCTGCCAACGCCTTGCAAAGCGTTTCTGAAAACAAACAAAAATCCCAAAATAAAATACAAACCGAGATCACAATAAAGGTAGATGTTTCCGTAATGAATGGTCTGAGCATTGATTTTATCCGGAGAATAAAAAATGTAAAGATAAAATCCATTTAAAGTCAATAAAAGACCAACTCCCGCAAAAACGACATATTCCACTAAAACGATGAGCAATGCCTGAGTGACGCCTTTTTTGATCCGTTTGGTTTGATTGGCACCGGCATTCTGTCCACAAAAAGAAAGCATCGCCGTTCCCAACGCATTAAACGGACACATCAAAAAATTATTTAATTTCGTAGCCGCACCAAACCCGTTTTGAGCATAAGACACGACGACTTCCCCGCTTAAACTGGTATCGAACTGAACGATCACCGCCTGGACGACGATTAAACCGATGGCCAAAATCGAAAATTGAAACGCAAGCGGTAAGCCCAATTTAAGATGTTTTAAAACCGCTTTGGTTTGCCAGGAAAAATCGTTTAAACCAAGGCGATATTCCTTATATCGGTAAAACGTATAAACAAAACAGGAAACCGCCGATACGGCCTGCGCAATGACGGTTGCAATCGCAGCCCCTTCCACACCCATTTTCCATCCGGCAATAAACAACAAATCTAAAACAATATTCAAAAGCGTTGAAAAAATCAAAAATAAAAGAGGTGTAAGGGAATCGCCGATGCTACGCAAAAAAGAACAAATCAAATTGTAATAGATTTGTGCGGCCGTACCGATAAAAATAATGAAGACGTAGCGATAAGCCGACTGATAAATTTCGTTTTGAACCGGATTTTCCGAAGGTTTAAGTCCGATCAAAGCCAAAAGGGGATTGACGCAAAGACAAGCGACGATCGTTAAAATCACACTGATCAGTAAACAAAGTAAAATCTGAACGGCAAGGGATTGCTTGACACCGGCCATATCTTTTTTACCGATACGATTGGCGGTCACAACCGAAAAACCGGCCGTACAACCGAAAGCGAACTGTAAAACAATAAACACGATATTACCGGTATTATTGACACCGGCCACTTGATTGGAATTCAAAAACTGGCCGCAGATAGCCGCATCGGCAATGGTATAAACTTGTTGAAACAAATAACTCAGCAAGATCGGAACGGAAAACCATAAAATCACTTTCCAAATCGAACCCTTCGATAAATCCAGCGGTTCAAACAATTTTTTGACCAATTGTATCATATTTCTCCCTCTTTTCATCTAAAAACAAACCCTTACTATTTTATCTCAATTTTTGAAAAAGTAAAGAGAAAACAGGTCACTTTTTTTCATTATTGAATCGTAAAACAAAAATCGGACAATTTACCCCTTTAACATGAAGTGTAGTTCATGTTAAAGGGAGTTTTCACAAGATTACCTAAGATTAAAATATTTTTTTTAAAAATAAATTATTATAAAAATATTTTTGTTTTTTACTAAAAAAATCGGGTTTATACCCGATTTAGCCGCTAAAATATTATTGAAAATACATTTATTTAGAATACTTTTTGCATTTTATAAAATTTGTCATTTTTTGATGTTTATGGTATGATATACTCCAATAGGAGGAACTGCGAACCATGTATAGTGATGTAATCCGTTATTTCAGAAAATACTATCATATGACTCAAGACGAATTAGCCGAGAAACTGAACATCAAAAGACATACAATCTGCGATTGGGAATCCGGCAGAACAGAACCAAGTATTCCTTATTTAAAAGCCGTAGCCGAAGCTTTTCATATTACTGTAGACTATTTGATCGGCTTTGATAATACCGATGGAAATCTAGATCATGTTGTTTTGAAAAAATATTGTCCTAAGAGCGAGTTGGAACATAATTTAATTGCACAAACTTTGGAAATGCCAATCGATCAGCAAGAACGGTTAAGATCCATCATCGTAGCACTTAAAAATTTCAACAAAGGAGAATTCTAAATGGAATATTCTGATAAGATTCGTTTTTTAAGAAAATCGGCCAAACTTTCCCAAGACGATTTGGCCATGCTGATCAATATCAGACGCCATACGATTTGTGATTGGGAAACCGGACGGACCGAACCGAATATCACCAATATCAAAACCTTGGCCAATGCATTCAATGTCAGCGTCAACTTTTTGCTTGATGTCGAAAAGGAAGAATACAATCGCGATCTCGGTTTTGACCGACAAAAAGATTATACCTCTTTTATTGCCAAAACGATCCTGGAAAAAGATTTAATGTCTTTGATTTCTTCTTGTACCGATGAACAGCAAAAACTGATTCAAAAAATTATTTTGGGTACGGAATTGTTTTAAAAACTTATGGTTCAGCCATAAGTTTTTTTTATGCAATCCAATTTTCCTGTTCGCTTTTTTGATCGTACCAGTTTAAAAACTCATTTAAATCCGATATATCGGAATAATCCAAATCATGCAAAATCGCATCCAATACACCTACTTCTTCCGGTTGTATGCGCTTCTCCAATAATTTAAAGGACAAATCATTTGCGATGGATCTTAACGACAAGCGCTTGAAAAACGATAATTTCTTGCGTCGAATACCGCCACGAAGATAAAAAAAGGGGCAATACAGAAAACTTTCGTTTTTGATTTTCTCTGTGTATTCCAGTGTTTTCGGCATGATTCCGACTCCGATCGCCGCAACGACCTGATACCGAATCAACCGTTCGAATCGAACCAACTGGTCTTCACAAATCCAAGACATGAATAAAACCGAACTGCCTTTTGACAGCTTTTTTTTGGCTTCTTTCAGCGAATAAGCCGGCACATTCAAACGTTCGGAGAGGGCAAGCGCATATTTTTTGGTGTGACCGCAAACAGAATGATAAAGAATCGCATCCAACATAAAAACACTTCCTTTCTACTAAAAATTATACCATAAAAGAAAAATGTATATACTTTTTTTCTTATTTTCATTTATAATAGTATCAAGAAGGTGATTTGATGATCGAATACTATAAACTTTATCTTCCGAAATCGCGGAAAGAAATCAAATTGGAAATATCCATTCCCAGAGATTACGATAACAACACCCGATTCGATACCCTTTATTTATTAGACGGCCAAAATGCATTTAAAGACAGTCATGCCACTTATCACCGCTCCATTCGGGCAACCAAATATATGGGATATATGGCCGCCGTAACCGGCAATCGCATGATCGGAGTCGCCGTTTACAATGCCGGATCGGAAATGGGCAGAATCAACGAATACACTCCTTTTCCGATCAAACAAGCCGCCGATGAACAGTGGCACCATCATAATGTGAAAATCTGTCACGCTTTTTGCGACGACTTCATCCATGTGATTATCCCTTATATCGATCAAAAATACCCGACAGTTCAAAAAGAAGATCACCGTTTCATCTACGGTTCTTCTTTAGCCGCTATTACCGCCATTTATTTAGGGTATCAGTATCCGAAAACATTCGGCGGAATCGGTGCTTTTTCAACAGCTTGCTTTTTATGCCCGGAAGAAATCAAGAAGTTTTTAAATAAAAAAATCGATCCTTCCGTTAAATTGTTTTTATACGTCGGAAGAAAAGAAATCTCCGATAATTCATTTGATGCGACGCTTTATTACGAAAGCAGTCTTTCTTTATATCATTATTGCAATAAGCACGGCGCCAACGTACGATTGGTTGTCAGTGAAAACGGAACACATTGTGAAGCATGTTGGGAAAAACAATTGCTTGATTTTTTCAGTTTCCTTTATTCCGATCAAATTTTATATCATCTATAAACAAGTGAGGTAGCCCAATGGAATATTCAACATTCGAAGATTTAAAAACCGAAACAAAAAAACTGTTATCCGATAATGTAAACGATCGATCCTTTGAAGTGAAAATAACAACTCTTTCCGACAACTTCGATTTAGGGTTGGTCGATACCTTTAAAACGGAATTGGCGAAAATGAAAAACGATATCTTATCCGATCCTTCATTCCAAAATACATCGACCGATTTGAAAGATAACGAATCGTTAAAACACTATTTCATTTTATTCTTTACGTTGTTTACCAAATATCGGCGATCGAAATATTCTATTTTAAATGATTTTTATCATCAATTTTATTTGGATGCTTTAAAATGTTTTGAAATCAGCCAATTCATTCATTGGTTGGCCGCTTTTTCCGCCGATCAAACATCAAACAGTCTGCTCACTTATCGGCGGGAACTGAAAAAAATGATCGATAATCCGCTATTTTCCAATCATTACGGCATTCTCAATTTTTACATTGAAGTCACATGCCTTTATTTTGAAAATCAATTGGATTTAAAAGACACGCCCGAAACGATTGCTTTGTTATCCGCATTACTTTCCAAGATCGAAAGTATGAGTCAACAGGAACCTCATAGTAAATACTTCCTCAATCAAGGTCGTCTATTGATTCTTTTAAAACGCTACGAAGAAGGAATTTCCTGCATCGATCAAGCCATTCACCTCGTTCGGTTAAGTTTCGAACGTCAAACGATTCTAGTTGAATACCAACAGTATATAGCCAAAGCCGCCATGATCAAAACCTATGATTTGAACAAAGAAAAAACCGACGAATTGAATCATGTCAAAATAGATAATTTCAAGGCTTTAACCGTGATGACAACCATTTTGGGTTTTTTGCTGGGGTCGATCAATATCTTCACAAATTTAATAACTCCCGCTGCCATCGCGGCCATGATGGTTTGTTATTTTTCCTTGATGTTGGTTCTTCTTTCGGTTTGTCTTTTCGGATTAAACTTATTAGCCAATCAGAAAAACAAGAAATATTTTCAGTATGATTTGGGGATTTTCCTTAGTGGTGTCGCGCTATTTATCGTCGGTATTTTATGTGCCGTTTATTTAACATAAAGGATCTAAAAGTTATGAACATTGAAAAACAAACCCGTAAAGCACATTATTATAACGAAGATCGTTATGTGATCGGACAAACCTACTACATGGTAATGGATGGTGCCACGCCTCTTCAAAAAAACGGCATCCTACCGTCTGAAGCATCTTGGTTTGTAAGTTTCATTAAAAACCAGTTAAAACCTACGGAACAAAACGTTGTGGAAAAATTGAATTTCATTGCCCGAGAAGCCTACTGTGAATTCAACCGACTGACTCACACCGTCAATCCCGATTATTATCCAAGCGCAGGACTGGCTTGGGTAGAAATCAAAGATCGCAAAATCATCTGCCACACCATCGGAGATTGTGAAATCCTTTTAAAATACAAAGACGGCACTTTAAAACGTCTTTTATTAAAGGATTTACCGGAGTTGGATCAACAAGCTCTGAAGGAAATGAAAGAAATCGCCAAAGAAAAAAACATTTCCGTCCTGGATGCCAAAAAATACATTACGGACACATTAATCCGAAACCGCAAAAAAATGAACCAAAAAGGAGGGTATGCGATTTATACTTTATCGCCCGACCCTTATTACGATTATCTGACGTTTGAAGAAGATCAAGACCTTTTAGAAGAAATCTATCTTTATACCGACGGTATCGCTTTAGCATTTGAAGAACTTAAAATTTATACTTCTTGGCAAGAAATGTTTAAAAAAAGTTTAAATCTTGCACAAGAATTCAAGGACATTGTTGCCAAAGCCAAACAAGATCCTCTTTGCAATCTTTACCCTCGATTTAAAGTTTTAGATGACATGACTATGATTAAAATCACCTTATAGCAATAACCTTTAAAAAGCGCTTAAATTTATTGACAACCATTTTAATTTACGTTATAATAAAAAGCGCTTAAGATTCGGAGTAGTACTCAAGAGGCTCAAGAGGCTTCCCTGCTAAGGAAGTAGGCCGGGTAACTGGTGCAAGGGTTCGAATCCCTTCTGCTCCGCCAATAGGTAATACAGTCGAACACCCACAGATATTTGAAAAAAATGGGTATTTGTACTTGGAACTTGACTTATATATGTAAGTCAAATATATTTTAGGCAGTTGAAAGACTCAGCTTTATTTTTAAGGGCTGAGTTTTTTATTTTATTAGTTATTTTTAAGATAAAGACTGAAAAACAAAAAAACATACATAAAAATGTCAGAATAAATGATAGAATTAAAATATAGAGTTTGATTAAAGTGTCCAATGAATAAAAAAGAAATTAAAAAATATCCAAGTGATTTATGTGCAGATGAAATTAAGTACATACAGTCGGAAAAATGCTGTTATTTATGCTCGATACTCTTCTGCAAGTCAAACAGAACAATCCATTGAAGGTCAAATTAGAAACATTAGCGAATATGCCGTAAAAGAAAATTATTCAATTATCGGAACATATATTGACCGAACTATGACAGAAACAAACGATAATCGCACCGATTTTCAGCAAATGATTTCAGATAGTCATAGACGAGAATTTGATTACGGCATTGTTTATAAATTAAATCGTTTTTCTCGTAATCGTTGCGATAGCGCCATCAACAAAAAGATACTTCGCAATAATGGAGTTAAAGTGATTTTAACTACAGAAATGATAACCGATACACCCGAAGAAATTATTATGGAAAGTATGCTTGAAGGGGTTGATCATCAAAATGGACACAATACCAAAAATCAAAAAAGAATTAAAGCGTCTGAATTCAATGTAAAGTAAAAAGCGGAGTTCGATAAGAATTCCGCTTTTGATTTTCTACAATCACTTTGTTTTTTTATGTGCCAGATTTCAGCATTTCGATATACTTTGAATATTCGAAAACCCTGTCTCGGGCTTTTGTTGTTTTTTCTTTTACAATACCGAGAACAGATAATTTTTTAAGTGCAGTGGATACCGTATTAAACGACACCCCGATTGCCTTTGCCGTAGAGCCGATATTCACAATCGGATGTTCCTTCAGATACGCATATGTTTTTTTCACCGTTTCTGTCTGGTTCGTTAAGAGCATTTCGTCGATTTTAATCTGTTCGCTTATTTTCAAAATTGTCTCCACACTGTCATGGCTTGTTTCTATTATTCCCTGCAAAAAGAACTTCACCCACTGCTCGTAATTTCCTTTTACCCGAACTTCGCTCAGTCTGTCGTAATATTCAATTCGATTCGTTTTAAGAAACAGCGACAAATACAGCACGGGGCGAGTTAAAACTTTTTCATTTAACAACATAAGCGTAATGAGCATACGTCCGATTCGTCCGTTTCCGTCTAGGAACGGGTGTATCGTTTCAAATTGGTAATGCACGAGTGCGGTTTTAATAAGTGCGTCCGTTTCGGATAGATTGATATATTTCTCTAAGTCACTCATTGCTTCCTTCATATCTTCAACAGTGGGCGGAACGTATCTGGCGTTGGCAAGGGTACTGCCGGCTGCACCAATCCAATTTTGACTGCCTCTAAACTCTCCGGGATTTTTTTCCTGTCCTCGAACACCTCGCATAAGAACATTGTGCGTTTCGCAAAGCAAGTGATTGCAAATAGGCAACGTGTTCATTCTGTCCATTGCAAAATTAAGTGCACTAACATAATTGATTACGTCGTTCACTTCCAAATTGACAGCAGTTTCAATATTCGGATTCAGCACGTCTTCCAACGTTGCTTGCGTTCCTTCTATTTGGCTACTTAATAATGCCTCTTTCCTGACATAAGAGCCTAACAATAAATCCATGTTCGGCACTAATGCAGAAGTAGCATCCAATTTACCGAGAAGATTATATGCCTTAGCTAAAAGCCCCTGCATTTCAGTGTCAAGTTCAAGTTGTGGATTGGGTGGCAACGGATTGGGCTTATATGCTTTATATGCAGCAATACCACCAAGTGCCGTAATATATCCGCCTGCTCTGTTCATAACGCACCTCTTTGAAATAGTTTGCACATATATTATAGCACTATTTCAAGAAAAGTCAAATATCTGAAATAGTACAGGTTGTTTATCTTTTGCCTTTCGGCTGTGGGGTGTAAACGAAAAGCCGTTTTCCGTAAAAATGGAATGTTATTACATAATAAAACGTGAGTTGTATAAGCGTTACAATATAGGTATGAAAAATTGTTCAATGGATGCGCTCGTGCAGATGAAAGACAATAGAAATTTTACTGAAACCGCATAAGACGAAATAGAGGAAAGTTATGATCAAGTGGAAAAGATAGTATCCATTTTACAACCAAAATACATTTCTACTCTCGCTAAAGAAATGTGCTTAAGTTTTAATTCCAGAATAAATAACAATTCGGAATTAACTGTTTTAAAAAAGGCTTTAAATAAAGTCGAAAAAGAAATTACAAATACATTAAACGCAATTAAAACGGGAATTGCAACTACTTCTACAAAAGAGATGCTATTAAATCTGGAAAATCAAATTAGAAAAACTTCTAATTAAGATAGCAAAAATAAATAATAGAAAACAAAAAAATTTAACAATAGATGAATGGGAAGATTTTTATTTTCTTCAACAACTCTCGATTTATCCATTCCAGAGAATAAACAATTTTCAATAGATAGATTTATTAAAAAGTTGAAATTGGGAATACAAAAATACGAATATATTTTAATCCTTCAAATAACACTAGTTTATATTCGAATCGCGAAATTGATTTTGAGGATACGGATAAAAATAATTCGTCTGGGAAATCACTTCCTCCGCCAATAAAAATTATACGGGCATAGATGTTCGTTTGTAAAAAAATATCCGTCTTTTACGGTTCGTAAGACGGATATTTTTTTATTTTACATCCTGTGAAATCTTCTTTAATATCCTTACTGGATTTGATTTTTCTTTTTAAACAGACTAATGATATAAAAAACCAACCCGATAACAAATATTAATCCAAAAACAACTGATAAAATCGCGAGTGTGAGTTGTAAAGGCTCCAATAATTCTCCTTTTACAAACGCCGATACAAAACAAAATATAAACAAGGATATAAGCATTGGATACACCATATTTATCAATTCGGCAAATTTGTTCTTCATATTCCATCTTCCTCCTAGTTTCAAACGCTTCTATACCGTTGTTGAATCATTGAAATATTTAAAAACTCTATATCAATTTTATTATACTAAGAATTTTTCTTATATTCAAGTAGTCCAAGTCCTACATCGAACAAAAAATCATATCTGTTTTTTCCCGATTAACTCATGATAAAATTTTATATAATTATAAATTTTTTTTATGTCTTTCCGACTGAAACCGTCTTTTTTCAAGTATAAAAGCAATAATTATAAATCATACTTATGCATGAATAAAAAAACATCATTTGAATTTATGGTCACTTGAGAATATGATGAAGTAGAAGCCATGCTTTTATCTTAGTGTCGTTCGGGAGGTCAACCATCTGATGAATCAAATCAATTCCAATCAATCCAATTATCTTTTTGAAGAATGTCCTATATGGAAAGCGATCGCTAAACTGGCAATACCGACAATTATCAGCCAAATTATCTTAGTCATTTACAATATGGCCGATACTTTTTTCGTAGGATTGGCTCAAAGCGATGCCAAACTGACAGCCGTTACCATTTGCATGCCGGCCTTTATGATTTTGTCGGCGATTGCCAATTTGTTTGGTATCGGCGGATCCAGTGTCATCTCAAGAGCGCTTGGAAAAAATAAAATCGACAAAGCCAAAGCATCTTCTGCCTTTTCGTTTTGGGGATGTCTTTTCATCGGCCTACTCTATGTTCTAACCATCTTTTTATTCAAAGATTTGACCATTGACTTATTAGGCGGAAAAGATGCCGAAGTCCATGCCTATGCCGATACTTATTTGCTGTGGGCAGTGGAAATCGGCGGAATCGTGACCATTCTCAATTCTTTTTTCGGCCATTTATTCCGCTCGGAAGGCAAATCGTTTTTAGCAGGGTTCGGCATTATCTTAGGTGGCATTCTCAATATCTTGCTAGATCCTTTATTCATGTTTGTCATCTTTGAAAAAGGCAATGAAGTCATGGGCGCCGCAGTTGCAACATTTCTTTCCAATTTGTTGGCAGTCATTTATTTTATCATTATCCTAATCATTCAGCGTAAAAAAACGGTTTTAAACTTGAAACCAAGCAAAAGAATGTTCAAAAAAAGTGTCGTTTACGGTGTTCTTTTAACCGGACTTCCGGCTTGCTTAATGACGTTGTTTGAAAATATTTCTTACGCTGTCTTAGATAATCTGATGGCCGGTTACGGCATCGTTTATCAAGCCGGAATCGGCGTTGCCAAAAAAATCAATATGTTGGCCCACAGTATTGTTCGGGGAATGTCGCAGGGCGTATTGCCGCTGATTGCTTACAATTATGCCAAAAAGAATATAAAAAGAATGAATCAATCCCTTTATTATTCGGCTTTCGTTTCAATTGCCATTGCCACTTTATGTATGATTACGTGTTTAATGTTCAATCAAACTTTAATATCAATCTTTATCCAACAAGATTCGGCTTCGTTGACATACGGTAGTGAATTCTTAATGATTTTGTGCATCGGGGCTCCGTTTTCGGCATGGGCCTATGCCATTATCTCTTTTTTTCAGGCAACCAAAAGAAGTTTCAAATCGTTTATTTTGGCCATTTTGAGAAAAGGTCTTTTGGATATTCCCATGATGTTTATCATCAACCCGAACATCCCGATTTACGGCATTGTTATGGCTACACCGATCGTCGATATCATCTGCTGTTTCGTAGCCGTCGTCTTATTCATTCATTTCCGAAAAATAATGATTCAAAAATACGGAAATGCCCCGCAACAAGAAACAAGGGTTGCTATTTCAACATCCTATAAATCGTCGTAATATCGTTTAAAATGTCATCATGCGAAAAATCTTTATGATAAAAAAGCGATACTTCGCGAATCATGGAAAGATTTTCAACCGGTAATAACTTGAATTTTCCTTTTTTGACTTCGTTTTCGCAAACACTTTTCGCCAAAATAGACACACCGAAATTATGCTGAACCAAATCTTTGATAATCGCAATATTATCGACTTCCAACGTTACATTAAACGAGTGGATGTTCTCATTATGACTTTTTAAATGCGATTCGAACAACGAACGGGTTCCCGAACCCGGCAACCGTAAAATCAAATTTTGTTTTTTCAAATCCGCAAGCGAAACCATCGTCTTTTTAGAAAGCGGATTGTCATTGCTGACGGCAAGGGCCAAATAATCGGTATCCAAGAGAATGGAATTGAAATTGTTATCGACAATGGAGCCTTCTATAACGGCAATATCGATTTCATAGGTTTTCAGTTTATCATACAGATTTTTAATGGTATCCGAAATGATTCGAATATGAATGTTTCCTTTTTCGGATGCGTACTTTGCCAATACTTCGGAAATAATATTGCTTTCGGCACTGGGAGTCACACCGACGATCAAACTCTTTAAATTTTTCTTTTCATCTTCTATCGCGGAAACGATTGAAGCATACAATGTTTTTATTCTTTTGGCATATTTTAAAACAATCATGCCTTCTTGCGTCAACTGCAGTTGATTGGCACTTCGATTAAAAATTTTAATATTTAATTCTTTTTCCAATGATTTGATTTGTTGACTCACGGCCGGTTGAGTCAAATGAAGCAGCGAAGCCGTCTTTGTATAATTTTTTGTTTCGCAAACACTGATTAATGTTTGAATTCTTGAATCGATCATCTTTATCTTGATTTATGTCCAATCGCTTTCGATTTTCCATTTTTCCTTTCTAAAAAATAAATTTAAAAAACAAAGGAGCATCCTCTATGAAATACTCATTCGGTCAAAACAATCCTTCTATCAAACCGCATCTTACCCATCCTAAAATTCTTTGTACCAAAAGCAAAGAAAACGAAGGAAAAGAATCTTTTAAAAAAAATACAACACAGCCAAAAGATAAAAAATAAAAGCGAACACCGGGTTCGCTTTTTACTTTAGTCCATTTGTCTTACTTTTTCTTCGATTTCGGCAAGCAAAGACGGATTGTCTTTCAAAAACAGTTTTGTATTTTCTCTTCCTTGTCCGATTTTAGTACTATTATAAGAAAACCATGCACCGGCCTTATTGATAATATCATATTTAACCGCCAAATCCACAATTTCGCCGATCTTGGAAATTCCTTCGCCGTAAATAATTTCCACTTCGGCCGTTTTAAACGGCGGTGCCACTTTATTTTTTACGACTTTAACCGTTGTCCGGTTTCCTAAAATATTCGTTCCGTCTTTAATGGCTTCGCCTCTTCGGATATCCAACCGAACCGATGCATAAAACTTAAGAGCCCTTCCTCCGGTTGTCGTTTCGGGATTCCCGAAAAGAACACCCACTTTTTCTCTGATTTGATTGATGAAAATAGCCACACAACTGGTTTTATTGATAATTCCGGCCATTTTACGCATCGCTTGCGACATTAACCGCGCATGAAGACCGACATGGGAATCCCCCATATCACCGTTTAATTCCGCTTCCGGAACCAAAGCCGCCACAGAATCGATGACGATAATATCCACGCTTCCCGATTTAATCAACGCTTCGGCAATATCCAGTGCCTGTTCACCGTTATCCGGTTGTGATAAAATCAAATTCTCAATGTCAACACCTAAATTCTTGGCATAAACCGGATCAAGCGCATGTTCCGCATCGATAAAAGCGGCAAACCCACCGTTTTTCTGAGCACTGGCAATTGCATGTAAAGCAAAAGTCGTTTTACCGGAAGACTCCGGACCGTATATTTCAATGATTCTTCCTTTTGGATAGCCCCCGACACCAAGTGCCTTATCCAAAGCAATCGAACCGGATGAAATCACCTCTATTTTTTGATCGGCTTGATCTCCAAGACGCATGATCGAGCCTTTTCCGAATTCTTTTTCGATTTGTTTTAAAGCCGCTTCTAAGGCTTGTTCTTTTGTATCCGCCACTTTTTTCCCTCCTTAAATAGATTCTAAAATATCTTTTCGATTGTTGTAAAAATATTCGATTCCGGAAAGAATCGTCAACGCGCAAGCCAGATAAATCAGAACCGTTCCGATGATTTCGATAATCTCATGCAGACCGCTGAAAAAAAGAACTATGATCGCAACCATCGTTACGAATGTCTTCCATTTTCCCAGTTTGGCCGCCGCAATGACCGTTCCTTTTTCGATCACAACCATCCGAATTCCGGAAACCATGAATTCACGAATTAAAATCACGATATATACCCACATCGGAATGAACCCATCCATCATTAAAACCGTCATTGCCGTAAAAACCAACATTTTATCGGCAAGCGGATCGGCCAGTTTACCGAAAGTCGTAATCAGTTGATATTTTCTGGCAATGGCTCCGTCTAAAAAATCCGTAACCGAAGCTAGTATAAAAAGAATGACCAGTAAAAAATAAAGCCACGATACACCTAAAAAAAGCGTATTTTCTTTGAGCCACGGAATATAGCATAAAACAATCATAAGCGGGATCACGGCGATCCGGATCATGGTTAGTTTATTTGGTAAAGTCATTATTTCAACACCTCGAATGTTATTATAACATAAAAAAAGAAACTTTGAAATAAAATGACGAAACAAGTTCAGTTTTCTTTAAGCAATGGAAAAAAACCGATTTCAATACCAGTGAAATCGGAATAACTTTGTTATACAAATGTTTTTTTATCCACCTAAAATCAGATTGAACACATTGGATATACCGGATACGACAATATCGACAATAAAGAAACACAATTGATCCAATATCTTGGCAAGTTTTATAAATAAATTCCCATTGTCTTCCACATAAAAGGTCGTATCAAAATCGCCGCTTCCTGTTTCAGTATCCTGCGTTATACTTCCGCCAATCAACAACAAAGATAAAAACAGTACGAATACAATTGTAAAAACATACTTTTTGCTCACAATGATCACCCATGATCATCATACGCCTGTAAACATGTCTTTTTTTAGGTTTTTCTGACTTTTAAACCGTTTCTTTTTTCACAATCGGCGTATCCAAACCGACCACGTCGTCAACCGGCACACTAAAAGCGATCCCCTGCCCCGGTGTATCCAAACCGACTTGTTGATAAATCGCATGAAGGATCTGATCTTTAATCTCTTTTAATGCCAAAATCAAAACGATTTCCTTTTCCGGCTGAATAAAGATATTATACAGTTTTTCGCTTTCTTCTTTGGCTGTACCTCTGGCATTTAAAACCGTTCCGCCACCGGCTCCGGATGATCTTGCCGCAGCCATGACACTATCGGAAAAACCGGAATTGACAATACAGATAATCAGTTCATAAGTTCCCATTTTATTTTCCTCCTTCTGCTGAATAATTGCTTAAAAATTGGTATACCGTAACCCCGATCACAGACGAAAGCGGAATGGTAAAGGCGATCGCTTTGCCGTTTCTGGTTTTGAAGTATTTGTCTTCGTAAGCATCTAAAATTTCTTTGATCCGTTCTTCTGAAACAACACTTAAAATAACCGCTTTGCCTGTTTCCGACAAACCCAAATAATGCATGATCTCGGTAGATACCGTCCCCTTACCATACGATACCGTTTGCAAATTCACATCAAATCCTTCTAAGATATCCAAATAAAAATCGGCTTTCCCGCGATCGACAATCGTCACTAAAATCTTTAATTTTTTAGGCGCCGACAACGGTCCGGTATTTTTAGACATAATTTTTCTTCTTATCGCGTTTCTTTGTTTCATCGGTTCTCAACTCCTAAAGAAAAGATATAATTTGTTCGTCTTCGGCCGCATCGATTCTTCTGGAACGAATTTTTTGCATCATCCGTTTGGAAAGAAGGGATTTAAATCCCAGTAATTGGATCGTAATGAGCGGTGTCATCGCAACCATCGCCACAATTCCGAACGCATCATTCAACACTTTATCACTGGATTGCAAAACAATACACGCTCCGACGGCAAACGGTAAAATAAAACTGGATGTCAGCGGACCGGAAGCCACACCACCTGAATCAAAAGCAATGGCCGTATACAGTCTGGGAACAAATAGCGCCAATCCCAAAGAAATAAAATATCCGGGAATAATGTAATACAAGATGGAAAAATCAAAGATAATCCGAATCATGGAAAGACCGATCGAAATGCCAACACCGATGGACAAGGCCAGCAACATACCGGTTTTGGAAACACCGCCATTGGTAATATCTTCCACTTGTTGTTTCAAAACATGAACGGCCGGTTCCGCCAAAACTACGACAAAACCCAAAATAAAGCCGAAAACAACCAATAACGCCGGATGTTGAGCCATATACGTTCCCAGTTTATACCCCACCGGCATAAATCCGATCGTAACAGCGGACAAAAATAAAACCAACCCGATGAATGTGTAAGCGATCCCGATGGCAATCCGAATCAGTTTGATTTTCGGAAGATGCAAATAAACCAGTTGAATGATCAAAAAGAAAACGACAATCAAACCAAGCGCAAGGATGACTTCTTTCCCGACTTCAACCATCGTATGGAACAGTGATCCGAAAAAATTAGGGTCGACGGCGTAATTCGGAATTTCATAAACCATTTCGCCTTGAATCGTCATCCCCAAAATCAAAATCGCCAAAATCGGACCGATGGAACATAAAGCGATCAATCCGAAACTGTTTTCACTGGTATTTTTACCACCGATGGTCGTTGCAACACCGACCCCAAGCGACATAATGAACGGAACCGTAATCGGACCGGTTGTAACGCCCCCCGAATCAAACGACAAAGCCAGAAAATAACCGTTGCCACTTAATAAAACAAGCGATACCAAAGCAAACATCGCAAAATAGAAAAATACCAATAAAAAAGAAAGATCTTTATTGAAAATAATTTTAAGAACCGCAAAAACCAAAAACAAACCGACACCGACGCCGATCGACACAATCAAGACCGTTTGATTGATGACATCGCTGACCTGGGATGCCAAAACCGATAAATCCGGTTCGGCAATCGTAATTAAGACACCCATCACAAAGCACACGATGGCGATGACTTTGATTTTTTTGGTTTTCATCAACGAAGCACCTACTTGTTCTCCCATCGGTTGCATCGCCATGTCCGCTCCAAGATTGAACAAACCGATTCCGATAATCAACAACAAAGCCGATGCCAAAAATATAATCAATTCCATGTTGGTTAATTGAATCCATGGTGTAAAATGCAAGATGACAACAATAACGGTAACGGGCAATACAGAAACCAAAGCTTCTTTGATTTTGTGCCATAACAATTGCACATCCATTCCCCCTTTTCACATATCTTATTTATAAAATTATAGCAAATTTTCTTTTATTTAACAATAAAAAAAGTCAGACTCCATTGAATCTGACCTTAATTTAACGCTCGATTGAGCGCTTGGGCGATGATCTGCGATAAAATATCCATAGCCAAATCGATATCTTTCGGCGTAACAAAAAAATTATTCTCAACATCAACAAACGCATCGATATCCGATACCGTCGGAACACCGATCGCCAATACGTCGACGCCCAATGTTTTTTTAGAAATTTCTTTTCGCTTATTACCCACACCGCTTCCGGGATTAATCCCGGCGGTAGACAACTGAATGCTGTGACACATGCGGGCCGGATCATTGCATGCCAAGGCATCTACAACGATCACCAAACGCGGTTTAAAATCATCGACAACCGCTTTGATGATTTCACTGCTTTCCATTCCGGTTTGCCCCATTACCCCCGGACACATGGCACTGGTTGTAAATCGAAATGCCGTGTCGCTTCGATGCCGATTGACTTCTATTTTGTTGATGACTAGCGGCCCTAATGCATCCGGTGTAACCGAATCATTGCCCAAACCGCAAATCAAAATATCACTGTTTTCTTCCAATTTCAAATCCGACAGACAATCCTGAATCGCCGTCATCAACAATTTTGTTGCCGGTTTTTGCTTATACAAGTAATCCACTTGATCGATATTGTAATAAATTCCTTTCCCTTTTTTCAGTCGTTTGGCAAGATCATCGTCAACAAACAATTTCCGATAAATCATCCCTTGGACTTTCTTATCCCAATCATATTGAAATGAAACATTGCCGCTTTCTACGGCCATATCGGTTCGTGCCGCCATCCTATCACCTAATGATAGTTTACCCAATGTTATTTTTTCTATCCATTTTTCGATTTAATTCTTGCAATCAAGAAAATGAAATGATATAATGTAGAATGCATGTAACTATCGGAGGTGAAATTATGGCAAACATCAAGCAACAAATCAAAAGAGTAAAAACAAACGAAAAAGCAAGACAGGCAAATGTATCGTTTAAATCTTCTTTAAAAACCGCAATGAAAGCCGTATTGGCCGCAGTGGAAAACAAAGATAAAGAAAAGGCTGTTTCTTCATTATCTACAGCATATAAAAAGTTAGACAAAGCGCAAGCCAAAGGAATTGTTCATAAAAATTATGTTGCAAGACATAAGTCGAAATTGGCAATGGCCGTTAATTCTTTAAATTAAGACACAAACAAAAAGGCACTATAACAGAAGTGCCTTTTTGTTTTATTTAAGAAAATAAAGTTCCAATCCTAAATTTTGATCAATCCGACCCGTTTTGATTTGATAATCCAAATCATTAAGTAGTTTAAGGTGATTTAAAACCGCTTTGGCCGAATGTGCTTTGGCATTTTTAATCATGTAATAAGCCCGTCCCGGAGAAACACCGAGTAAATCGGCCAACGCACTTTGTTTTAATCCGCTTTTCAACAATACCTGGACATTATACATTTCCTGAAATTTATTAAGCAACAGCGAAATCAAGGTGGACGGTTGAACACTTTTCAATTTCAGATCTTTCAACCCTTTCATCATCCATTTTTTATTGCCGGCTAAAACATAATCCATCAATGCATACACATTATCCTCCAGTGGCGAGGATATCATTTGCAATACATCCTGCCTGGTAATCTTTTTTTCTGCCCAGCAATAACAAAATAGCATTTGTAAATCATTATGAAGTTTCATTGCGGATGTCGTATAACTTTCCAATAAGGAAACCGCTGCCGCCTCGATTTCAAAACCTTGATCGGCGGCCTTTTTTTGAATATACTCGCTTAATACCACATTTTTCAAACGACATTCGATAACCGTCGCAAACTGTTTCAGTTTTTTAAACGCACTCCCAGATCCATCAACCGCCGAAAGGAACAACAAAATCAATACGTCCTTGCTATCTTTTACATTCATCGCTTTTAACAGCGTTAAAAAAGCACGTTCGTTTTTCGGCAATAAAAGTTGTTCGCTTCCTTTGACAATAACAAATTTCGGTTCATCAAACAAGGAAACCGTTGTCAATTCGTCACAAAGCGTATAAATGGAATCCTCTTCCAAATCATAGGAAATCGTTTGAAAATCAGACGAAAAGCCGTTTTTTATGTCCGATATTTTATCTTCGGCAATTAAAAGATCATCCGCTAAAAGAAGCATGTTCACAGCCATCTTGTTCACCTCTATGATTTATTATACCATAAATCAAACTCAATAGGGTACCGGTTGATATAAATCGTCTACGGATTTAAAGACATATCCTTCTTTTTTCAGATCCACGATAATATCTTTCAAATCCACCGCATTGTCTTTGGAAACCGTATGCATCAAAATAACTGCCCCATTGTGGATTCGCTTCATAACGGTATGATAACTATACCGATTTCCGTTATAGGTATTTTGATACCAATCGACATAAGCCAACGACCAAAACACGCTTCGATACCCATTGGATGCCAGTAATTGTTGGCTTTGTTCGCTGAATTCACCTCTTGGCGGACGAACGTATTTGGACATACTTTTTCCGAAACGCTCGGTAAATTTCTTTTCCAAAGAGGTAATATCTTCTAAAATCTGGGCTTCGGTCGACTGGGTAAAATCACGGTGTGAAGTTGTGTGGTTCCCAATCAAATGACCCTCATCCATCATTCTTTGGACAAGATCGCCGGCACTGTTCAAATAATGACCGGTAATGAAGAAAATCGCTTTTGTGTCGGTTTCTTTCAGTGCATCCAATATCTGATTGGTATAACCGTTTTCATACCCGCAATCAAAGGTCAGATAAACTTCTTTTCGATCCGGTCCGATATAAACACCGTTGTTTTCTTCGATGATTTTTTGTTCTTTGCTGCCCAAAGACGGACGAGCATGATTTTTACTGATACCGGGACCAAAGCCGTAAGCATAACTTTTAAATCCGATCAGTCCTAAAAACAAAAAGACGGCAAGAATCCATTTTTTCATCTTTTCACCTCCCAAATTTTATTCTGTTTTCTGAAAAAGTTTCCATACATCTAAATTTTTACAATTCAGATAAATTCCTAAAATCATCCCGATGCAACTAATGTAAATATAAAAGAAAATGATGATAAAAAAAGATAAAACACCGTAAACGATTTTAAAATTGGAAAACAAGCGCAAATAGATGAAAAAACCGATTGAAAAAAACAAGTAATAAAAAAAACTGAATAAAACACCTTTATAAATTCGTTTCAAATGAAAATCCTGAAAAGCGACGACATTGGCCGTATAAATGATAAATAAAAACAAAAATAAAAAGGTAAAGGCCAAAATAACCAAATACATCGACGAAAACCGCAACATCAACAGCGTGCTGATAAACGTAATTAAATGAACCAACAACAAAAATAAAACCGTTAAAATCACCGCCGAAATCCGTTTGGAAAGACTAAACGAACTTTTTTCCCGGCGAACCATTTCCGTAATATGCAACCAGTGATAATAAAGACTGGATGCCGAATAAATACTGGTGGCAATCAAAAAAATCGAATAGGGCAACGAATTTTGATAATTGAAAAAATAAGTAACGAATTCTTTAAACTTTCCTTCTTCGATTTGATCTAAAAAGAATTCATTGAACGAATACGGTAAAACGGAGGAAATGATAATGTATAAAAATAAAAAAGAACCGCCGTTTAAAATCAGAAAAAAAGACAAACTTCCCGCTAAGGTCGGTATTTTTCTTTCTGTTACAAAACGGTAAATGTTTTTGATAATATGCAATCCTCATCACCGTTTATAGTATTCCTGAACCCAAAAGAAAAATGCTACTATTCGTAGCATTCTTCCAAAATTTCCAATATTTCTTCTTTCGATAACTTTTTATAGCCACCACCTAAAACCGTCGAGTTCGCAATCAATGGCAACATTTCTTTGGTCGCTCCCAATTCTTTTAATGAGGTAACCATATTTGAAGATACAATGAATTTTTTCAATTCGTCCAGTCCTTCCAAAGCGATCTGTTCTTTTGTTTTACCATCGTTTGAAACACCCCAAACTTCTTTAGCAAAACGAACAAATTTATCTAAACCGTACGAATAAATATGGCGATAATAAGGAATGGAGATGGCTGCAAGTCCCATTCCGTGCGCGCAATCGGTATAAGCGCCGAGTTGATGTTCGATCATATGAACTTCCCAATCTTGTTCCTTCGAGCATCCTACCAACGTATTTAAGGCCAACGTCGCCGTCCACATCAAATTGCTTCTGGCCTCGTAATCAGTCGCATTCGCCAACGCTTTTTTTGTGGATACAATCAACGATTTCAACAGTCCTTCAATCAAATAATCAGACGTATTGTCATCCGTACCTGAAAAATACTGTTCCATCAAATGAGACATAATATCGAAAATACCGCTGACCATTTGATACTTAGGCACACTGTAGGTATATTCCGGATTCAAAATGGAAAATTTCGGATAAACGTTTGGGCCGAATACTCTTCCTACTTTCAACTTCTTTTCCTCATGCGTGATGACCGATCCACCGTTTGCTTCCGAACCGGTACCGACCATAGTCAAAACGGTTCCAAGCGGAACGACCGGATGGGTGACTTCTTTCTTGTTGATCCAATAGGTTTCCCACGGTTCTTCTTCGGCATAGGCGGCAACCGACATTCCTTTCGCACAGTCAATCACCGACCCGCCACCAAGAGCCAAAATAAAATCTATCTTTTCTTGACGGATTAAACGAACACCTTCCATCATGATTTCATACGTCGGATTCGGCATTACACCGCTTAATTCAACAACCTGTTTATCACACTCTTTTAGAATGCGTTTAACCTCGTCATACAAACCGATGCGTTTGACCGAGCCGCCGCCATAGACCAGTAAAATCTTTTGACCGTAATCTTGCAATGCCTCTTTTAAATAAGACAAAGCCGTTTTACCGAAGTAAATTTTCGTAGGGTTATGATAGATAAAATCGTATTTCATTTTTTCTCCTTATATTCGTTCGTATTGGGTTGTGATCTGTTTGAGATAAGCAGCCAATTCTTTTGAAAAATCGCTTTCAAGCGCCCGGTAACTCCAGTTTCTGGATGCGACCGAAGGAATATTCATTCTTCCTTCTTCATCGGTCAAGCCCAAGTAATCCTGTAACGGAATAATACAGTCTTTACAAGCCTGCTGCATACACGTTTCGATGATTTTTAAATTCGGCCGATCGGTAAAGGTAATATGACAAAGTGTATCCACCAACTTTTTGGTTTTTTCATCCAACCCTTTATAAAAGGACATAATGGTCTGGTTGTCATGCGTTCCGCTGTAAATGACGTTATTTTCTTTAAAGCCCTTTTTAAGCGGTACTTTTTTACCGTCTCCCAATTCAAATTGAAAAATATGCATACCGGGGTACCCACATTGCCGCAACAATTTTTCCACATCCGGTGTCAAAAATCCTAAGTTTTCGGCAATGATGTCGACGTTGCTTGCTTTTTTCACCGCTTTAAACAAATCGTATCCGGGGCCTTCGATCCACTGACCGTTTTTGGCGTTGCTGCTTCCGGCTTGAATACTGTAATAACCGGCAAAACCTCGGAAATGGTCGATCCTTACGACATCAAATAATTTACCCATTTGATTGATTCGTTCGATCCACCAAGTATAGCCGTCTTTTTTCATGACATCATAGCGGTAAAGCGGATTGCCCCATAACTGTCCGTCTTCGGTAAACGCATCGGGCGGACATCCGGCCACATGAATCTGACGGTAACAATCGTCTACTTCGAAATATTCGGGATGACTCCAAACATCACAAGAGTCATAAGCACAATAAATAGGCATGTCTCCGATTAATTTGATTTTTTTACGATGTGCGTATTCTTTCAAACGAATAAACTGAGAATAAAACAGATACTGCATGAAGCGGTATTGATCGATCAATTGGCCGTACTGCTGTTTAAACCAGTCGATGGCATGCGGAACTTTGAATTTGAAATCATCGTACCATTCGATAAACGGTTTATGATCATGTTCTTTTTTCAAAGCCATGAACAAAGCATAATCTTCCAACCAAAACTGATTTTCGGCAACAAAGGTTCGAAAAGCTTCTTCTTCCAGATGATGATTGAAATAAGCTTTTTCCAAAAGCGGCATTTTGGTTGAAAACAAACGGCCGTAATCCACTCGTTTGGGATCCTGACCTTCTAAACTCTTCAGATCCGCTTCGGTTAAAAATCCTCGCTCAACCAGATCTTCCATGCTGATCAAATAAGGATTTCCGGCAAAAACAGAAGGCGATTGATACGGGGAATCCCCGTAAGAGGTCGGATTGATCGGCAGCATTTGCCAATACGTTTGGCCGCCTTTCTTTAAAAAATCAATCCATCGATAGGCTTCTTTGCCCAATGTTCCGATCCCATACGGATTGGGAAGCGACGAAACATGCAATAAAATTCCGGCTTTTCTCATAAATCCATTTCCTCCTTGATTTCCTGTATAAATTGTTCATCTTCGACGGTAAGCGGGTAATCCTTTAATAAATCCGGTCGTCTTAACAAAGTTTTCCGCAACGATTCTTTTCTTCGGTAACGACGGATCAGTTCGTGATTGCCGTTTACCAAAACCGGCGGTACTTCTTTTTGATCGTAGACAAGCGGTCTGGTATATTGAGGATACTCCAACAACCCCATCGAAAAAGAATCCTCTTTCGAACTTTCTTTGCGAATGGCATGATCCAACAGTCGAATCACGCTGTCGCATACAACCATGCTGGCCAATTCCCCGCCTGTTAAAACGTAATCACCGATGGAAATTTCTTCATCGACATAATCTCTGATCCGTTCGTCAAAACCTTCATAATGGCCGCAAATGATCATCAACTCTTCTTTTTGCGACAGATCCAATGCTTTTTTTTGAACATAAGGCATTCCCTGCGGTGTCATCAATATTTTATACGACTGCGGCGAAGCATTCGCACAAATCGCCCGATGCACCACATCAACAGCCAAAACCATCCCCGCACCGCCGCCGTAAGGCGTATCATCCACATGACGGTGTTTGGATAAAGAATACGTTCTTATATCAATCAATTCAATCGTTACAAGGCCTTTTTCAATGGCTCGTTTGATAATCGATTCACGAATGAAATTTTCGTACATAGAAGGAAACAGCGTTAAAATCTTGATTTTCATCGAAACAATCCTTCCATTTCCCGAATGACAATTCGATCGGATGAAACCGTTTGGACAAATACATCGTTAAACGGAACATAGTGGTTTTTATTCTGATACCGAATATAAAGATAATCTCCGGCCGGGAGCGCAACCACATCAATTACTTCCCCGCGTTGTTCGTCCAATTGATTGAAAACGGCCTTTCCGATTAAATCACTATAATAAAATTCGCCTTCTTCAAGTTCTTCTTTGCGATCTTCTTCGGGAATAAAAATCTCATCCCCATGGTATTTTTCAACCAAATTGATATCCTCTAATCCTTCCAAACGAATCAAAATATATTTCCCGAACGGCACGGATCTTTTAACAGTAACCGCAACATACTCGTTTTGATGACAAATATAAAGTCGACCGCCTTCTTTAAATCGCTCAAAATCGGTATGAGAAGCGATTTTCAAATCGCCTTTTAACCCGTGAGTCGTTAAAATTTTTCCGCAACGATAATACTTCAAAGCGTTTCACATCCTTTAGTTATTGACCTCTTCAATGCTTCTTGTATCCTTGTGTTTGATCGCCTTCCACTCAACACGCATAAAAAGGGCTTGTATCGTAATTACAATAGAAATTATATCAAACCACGGCCACAGAAGTAAATACAAAATCCTTTTTCCAAACCCTAAATTTTTAAGGCGTTTGCGCTCTTTGAGCAAAACCAAAATACCGATGCCAAGTGAAGTGAGGTATCCACCCAGTAAAAAACCACCCAAATACTTCAAAAAAATGAGAATATCGTAACGTCCGGTTTGAACCAGCGAATAAACCATTCCGAAAATCTGGACACCCAAAGCCAAAACAAACGAGATTAAATCGTATGGAAAGGTCTGCCAAAACATATCGTAAGAACTCCACTTATGACTTCCTTTATGAAAAATGTTTTTAAACAATTTGAAAGAATGATGTTTGAAATTGCGCAAACCACCTTTTCGCCACCGCAAGCGCTGACGCCATGCCGTTTTCAAATCCGTCGGTTGTTCATCGTAGATTTCGGCTTTTTCACAGTAACCGATCGTAAAATCATGGGCGATCGTATTCGTAGAAAATTCCGCATCTTCGGTTAAATCGGTATAATGCCAGCCGTCTTTTAAAAGTTCGGAACGAACGGCATATCCCGTTCCAGTCACATTGGTCGAACACCCGAGAATCGCTCTAGGACGATGCGAGATTAACGTATTGCGATAAAAATGAAAACCGTACCCGGAAGAAATCGCATTCGTTTCAAAATTTTTTATGTTTCGAAACGAAGTGACGACATCAAATCCCGCACCAAGGGCATTGTTCATTTCATGGATAAACGTATTTTTAACCAAATTGTCCGCATCGAAAAACAAAAAATAATCAAACGAAAGGATCCCGTAATCCTGATCGATTCGTTCAAATAAAAATTCCAATGCATATCCTTTGGAAATTTGATGGAAATTCAGCCGCTCATAAACGATCGCTCCTAAATTTCTGGCAACCGAAGCGGTTCGGTCCGTGCAATTATCCGCCACAACAAAAATCGTTATTTTCGTCGGATCATACGTCTGTTTACGAAGACTTTCCAGCAAATGGCCGATTACTTTTTCTTCGTTTCTGGCGGCGATGACAACCGCAAAACGACTGCTTTCTTCTTTATCTTCGTAGATGGGCGCCTTTTTAAAAAATCCGATCGCAATATAAACAAACCGATAACACAAAATGATCGAAAATACGATTAAAATCAAATTGGTAATGGACTTGTAACTGGTTTCTACCGTACTGAAATCAACAATCTTTCGAAAGTAGTCGTAAACAAATCCGAAAAACAAAACTTTCATAACCCTTTTCCCTCTTCAAACACCATTATATCATTTTAAGAATGATAAAAAAATACCTATTAAAGCAAAAGAAAACGATAAAAAAGGGAAAAAGTTACGAAAGTAACGCTTTTTCCCATTGATTCTTCAAATCTTCTGTTTTCCATGTGGCGTTGGCCGAACTGGTCGAAGGAAGACAAATGCTTTTATCTTTCCACTCCGGATAAAAACGACTCCAAATCTCAAAAGCTTTTTTACCATTTAACAAAACTTTCTCGATGTTACTGTTTTCTAAAAGCGTCGTAAACGACTGAATCTTGACGTCTTTTATACTTTGATCGCTGGAACGCTTGATTTGACAACGTTCAATCACATCGAAAAGGGCCAAATGATGCGATAAAATCAACTTCTTTTTTTCTTCAATGGACGCATGATAAAAGTCTGCCTGATAAATATCGGATAAAATCTTCCAAAACCGATTCGTCGGATGCATATAATAAAATCCTTTTTGACAGGAAACAACCGAGGGGACCGTTCCCAAAATCAAAATTTTCGAATCAGAATCGTAAACCGGTTCAAAAGGATGTTTTCTTTCTTCCATTAGATGACCCTCACCAATTGTTTCTTTAAAATAGACAGCAGATAACAGGCAACCGGTTTATCGGAAACCGTTTGAACGAATTTCTGATACACAGCCAATTGATGACGGTATTCTTCAGCAGAAACCGCAGACAGTTTATAATCGATAATATCGATATGATCGTCGTATTCGGCAAACAAATCGATGATCCCGTGATAACTTTCAAGCCCATCTTCAAAATAAAATTCATACTCATGGTACGTCTTGGCCTTTTTCATTTCCTTAAAAAGAGGATGCTGCCACAAATCGGATAATACCTCTTTCATAAACGAAGAAACCGGTAAAGCATCGATATCCGGATGGCGATGATCGAGGACTTCCAAGCACTGATGAAATTGTTTTCCCAGTTCCAAATTTCTTTTTACGGTATCCTTCGCCAATGAATCGAGTTGTTTGGAAATCGCTTGTTTGATAAGCGGGGAAGATGAAAAATCAAACGACGCGTACACCAACTTTTCTCCTTCTATTTTTGTTTCGATTTTCCTGTGTTTTCGGTAGTCATTCGAAAGACCCAATCTCGTAAGGTCGACTTCTTTTTGATACGCAAAAAGGGCTTTACTGTTATTTAACAACTGTCGAAACGAAGAAAACCGATCTTCTTTAAAGCGAGCGGGTTCGTTTTTCATAACCAGATAAAATTTTTCTCTTGCTCGGGTCAATGCCACATAAAGCAAACGCACCTTTTCGGATAAATCGGCCTGAATCATTTCTTCTTCGGCCAGTTTTTTGATCACGGTCGGACTGTTTTCGTCATCATAAGCCGGAAGATATACACCGTATGTCTGAGAAATTCCGTAACGCTGTTTGATTTCACTGCGATTGAAACGACTGGATAATAACGGGAAAAAACAGTAAGGAAATTCCAGTCCTTTGGATTTATGAATGGTCATCAAATGAATGCTGTCAAAGCGATTGGATGCGATTTTATATTTCAAATCCGCTTTCCCCTCAACGACTGCTTTTAAAAACGCACAAGCCTCATCCGGATCCATATCGTTTGTTCCCATCGTTTCAAACAAACGATGAAGATATTCCAAAACCACCATTGAATTTTCAACATCGCCGATCAAAGAAAGTTTGCGGTAAATATCGATTTTTTCACAAAGAATCGAAAACAAATCGACATAAGAACATTGTCCCAGTTCCGCCGATAGTTGCCTCATCAACAAAATCAACGCATCTTCTTCCTGATCCAATAAATTATAAATCTGTTCATCAGAATAAGAAAACAAAAAACTTCTGGCAACCGAAAAAATCGCATGACGATATTCCGTATCCATTTGATTTTTTTTCAAGTGATGCAAAACCGTAAAAAGATTCGAAAAAAGGCGCGGTAAAACCGACTCGTTTAAATCCATATCCGCTTCGATCGAAAGCGGCAATTGCAAATATTCAAATACCTGTTTAAAAATCGGAAACGATTTGGTTTTATCAATCAGAATGGCAATATCACTGTACTTTAACGGTTCAAATCCATTTCGTTTTAAAACCATGGGCCTTTTTTCCATCAACTGCTGAATCCATCGGCCACAGATAAAAGCCTCCGTAACGGCTTCATCCCATTCTTTTAACGGTTCATACGTTAGTGCTTCCATATGATAATCCATTGGCTGAGATAGCGTTTCATACGCTTTTAAACCGTAATTCATGCGATGATCGTTTCGATAATCTGCATCCCCCACCTTTTCGCTCATTAAATCGTCAAAAAGTAAGTTGATGTCCTCCAAAACCTCCCGACGGCTGCGGAAATTGGCTGTCAAATCAATTTTAATCCCACCGTCTTGTTCGGAAAAACGATCGTATTTCTTTTTGAAAATAGCCGGATTGGCATTTCTGAATCGGTAAATGGATTGTTTGATATCACCCACCATATATCCGTTTTCGTTCAAAATAGCCTGAATAAAGGTTTCCTGAAGATCGGAGGTATCCTGGTATTCGTCGATTAAAATTTCCGTAAATTGCGAAGCAACCTGATCGTGGACATTTGGGTGATCGATTACCAAACGAATCGCCATTTTGGCAATATCCGGATAATCAAACAATAATTTTGATTTTTTATACTCAAACAGCCGTTTTATCACCGTTAAAGCCAACGAAAGGATCGTATGGATATCGTCTTTCATCCGCAAGAGTTCGTCTTTCATGTCTTTCAAAAAAGTATATTTGGAAAAATAATCTTCTTTGACTTTTTTCAAGGCCTCACTCAATTGTTGTTTGGCTTCTTTCAGCGTTGGACTAATCTTGGAAGAAAGACGCGGCAACGTAAGGCTGTTTAAAAACACCTTGGCATCTTCGTAAGCGGTTAACGAAGACAGTCCCTGATACACTTGGACAAATCCATCGTAAAGCGTCGGGTTTTCCTCGTTTTCGCATTCTTTAAGCACAGTTTCAAACAAAGGAAAAGTATCGCCGATTTTTTTAAGACATAGCGCCTCATACGCTTTGACAAAAGAATCCAACACAGCCTCTTGATAATAGTTTTCTTCATAGCATCGAACAAATTCTTCTTCATCGACCATCAATTCCAACTTTTGCATTACCGTTAAAACCATCTCTTTGACATTCTGGTCGTTTTGGCGGGCGTATTTTTTTAAGAAATTTAAAAAGACAGGATCCTCTTTCACATACAATTCCGTAAAAAGGCCGTCCAAATACGCTTGTTTTTTGACAGCCAGTAAAGAAGCGTCCATAATGCCGATGTCAGGAGATAAATCCAGTTCAAAAGCATATTTTTTTACTAGTGCCAAACTGTAAGCATCAAAAGTCGTAATAAACGCTTCTTCCAAAGCATTTGCCTGATCGAAAAGACCGTTTTGAAGCAACTTATTGCGGATTCGTTCTTTCATTTCCAAAGCGGCAGCATTGGTAAAGGTCAACACCAAAATGCTTCTGATATCCGTCCCATGCATACAAGCATCCAAAATCCGTTCGGATAAAACCGCGGTTTTTCCGCTTCCGGCACCGGCGGATACCAAAATATTTTTTCCTCGGGTATAAATCGCCTGTTCTTGCTGCTTGGTCCAAGCCATGTTTCATCACTCCTTAAAAGGTTTTTTGGGTAGTTCCACCCAATCGCCAACGGTCGAAAAACACAAATCTTTATAATCGCAAAACGCACAGGATTCATTTTTGCCGTCGATGATTTTAGGGGCAATCGGAAATTTCCCCTGATGGATTTGACAGGAGGCCTCCTCGATTAACCGTTTCACCAAAGCGATCAGATTATTCTGATCTTCTTCGGTAAAAATTTTGGAATACGATTTAAAAAAATTGGTTGTCTTCGATAACCCAAGCGACTGGATATAATCACTGTCGGAATAAGAAGGATCGAATAATGAAAGCAAAGAAGGATCGGCCAAACTGTATCCTTGCAGTTTAAACGATTTTTCCAGTTGAGGTGAATCATCAAGCAAAGGATCCAGTACCACCAAATTGACTTTCTGCAAATAAATCCCGATGATATGCAGTTTTTTTCCTTGAAACGGTTCGTAGCAGGATAACAGATACATATAAGCCGGTAATTGTAAATGAAAACCGTCTTCGACATTATCCAAGGATAAGACATCTTTTCCGGTTTTATAGTCGATTAAAACGGCATAGATTTCATCGTCGATTTGCGTATACATCAACTTGTCGATATACCCTTCGAAAAGATAGTTTTCTTTTTCAATGACAATATGCTGTTCGGTACGAATCGTTTTCAACTGAGAGGCGGCTTCTTTTTTCTGATTGAATGCCAACAGTTTTTTCAAAACTTCTTCCATCCGGTCGAAAAAGAAATCATCTTTTCGATCCACCGCATAACGCACCTTGTTTTTCTTGACAGACTTAAAAAAATCAAAATCTTCGGTATAACTTTCTTCCAAAACGGCATGAGCAAAGGTTCCAAGACGCGTAGGCAGCTCGGAAGAAAACGCATTTAAATTTAAAATGCGATCGGCATAATACCGAAACGGGCAGGCATAATACAATTTCAAATTGGAATAAGCTAGTTTCAACGGTTTCTTTTGAAAATGGGTTGAAAGTAACGAAGGTGAAAGTGGCCGATAACGATGATCAAATGCTTGATAGGAGGCGTCCTGCAATCCATATCGTTTTAAATCCGGATGCAGCGAACCGTATTTTAAATATGCATCATAATAACAGGAAAGTCTTAATTGATCTTCTTTTTGGGCAATTCCGTAACAAACAGAAGGTCTTTTCACCTCTAATTGTAATTCCTGAATCAAAAAAGAAGGTAAAAAGGTTTCCGTCGAAGAAGCTTTTTTATACGTCAATACCACTTGGGGAATACTTTGAATCAACCGTTTCAAATGATGAACCGTCTGCTTATTTTCTTCACTTGAAGTCATCATGCCGATCCGCTTTTTCAAGCCGTCTGTCAAAAAACCTTCTTCTTTCCGAATCAAAGGCGCCTGTCCTAAATTAAATCCCATATAAAACAAATAATCTTGTTGCTGTAATAACGAATCGGTATCAATAATCCGAATGGCATCCTGATAGCGCGTAGACGGATAGGCCATCTTTTTAAATTGATACTCAAAAAACGAAACGGTTTTATTTGGTGCCATATCCGTCAATTCGTATGTTTCAACAAGCAGACGCACCGAATCATAAAAAACAGAATCGGCAGGAAGAGCGGCAAACACTTCGTTAAAACTAGATTCGGTTTTTAAAAGCGATAAAAACCGTTTGGCAAAATCCGTACTCAAAATATTAAAAGACGGTAAAAATTCAATGGTAAAGCGATAATGATTGGCCAATCGTTTCAAAATAAAAACCGTCATTTGGTCTAATCCGGCTAAGAAAATATGATTTTTGTCAACACCGTTTTGCAGCAATCGATGAATCTCCGTTACGACAAAACGACATTCTTCTTCCATAGTCGCAAATTCGTAAACCGTCGGTCGATATGAATGTTCGAAGGAAGAAAAGGTGAAAACTTCCGTATATTGTTTTAATTTACGGATCAGACGTTCTGTCTGTTCTCCTTCTGCCGGATCAATCAAGGTAACGGGATATTGTTTCAAACGCAGTAAAAAAAGCGGATCTTCCACCAAATCGTTTTGTTGTTTTAAAAAACGATAAACCGACACAAGGCTGTCTAAGGTAGGGTCTTGATACGTGGTATCCTCCACATACGGAATTGCTTCTAAATACTTTTCTGCGAGTGCATAGCCGAATCCGTAACGATCGCAAACGGATAACAATGCCTTCGGTTTGATCTTAAAAAAAAGCCGTTGATGCAACTCTTCGTAAGTCAAGAAAATATATTGTTTAAACGTAGTCTGTTTTCTTTTCAAAAACCGTTCTTTAAAAGCCGGACTCGCAATTAAATAGCCTTCCCGAAATTCCTGCATGGTCTTCCTCCTTCTTTTTATCTATTATACAATATTTATCGAAAAAAGAAAAAGCATATCTTAAACGATATGCTACTCTTTACTGTCGATGTCTAAATGAATTCTCTTTCCTTCTTTAGAAGCACCTGCGTATAATACCGTTCGGATGGCTTTGGCTACATAGCCTCCTTTACCGATTACACGACCAAGATCGCTGGAATTCACCTTTACTTGATAATTAAGATGATCTTCACTATTGCTTAACAACGTAATTTCAACATCTTGAGGATATGCCACTAAAGGAAGAATTAAACTCTTTATTAACTCTTCGAAATCAATCATTTGGCACCTCTTACTTCGTGATATTGTTTGCTGCTAAAATATTTTTTACCGTAACGGTCGGCTGAGCACCGTTTGCCAACCATTTCTGGATTTTTTCGGCATTCAGTGTAACGGTTGCCGGGTCGGTACAAGGATTGTACGTTCCTAAAATTTCTAAGAATTTTCCATCACGTGGCGATTTGGAATCGGCCGCAACAATACGATATCTAGGCGCTTTATGGGCACCGAATCTTTGTAATCTGATTTTTACCATGCTCAAATACACTCCTTCTTACTAAATTCTTTTTCATTATACCATAAAAAAACAAACTGTCAAGTACTTTTTCTTGACAGTTTAAAAGAAACGATCCAACGGAAATTTATTGGAAATCTCTTGTTTTAACGCGTTGATATCGTTTTTTAATTGAGCCTCCAATTCCCCTTCCAATTTTTTATATTCAACCATGAGCGGATGCGCATAAAGATTCTTTTTTTTAGATGCTAATTCCGCTTGATATCGTTTCAAATCCGGGTGGTAAAATCCGTATTTCAACGCTTCTTGATAATTGGCTTCCGCATTTTTAAAAGCGACGATTTCTTTTTTTAAGGATAAAACGATTTTTTCTTTTAAATACAGGTAGCGTTTGACCTTTTCCTGCGTAAGCCACTCGCAGGCATATTCTTCTGCCAGTTGATAGACCAGTTGTTCATCCATACCTAACTCCTATTTCAATAAATTAACCAGTTGATACAATGTCTGGAATTTATTTTTGAAATTTTCCAATCGATCCTGAGGTCGGATTTTCAAATTCGTTTGCGCTTCTTTTAAAAACGCTTTGAAATAACTCGGATCATAATATAGTATTTTATACCATTTGGGATGATAACGCAAGTACATTAAAAGATCCAAATGTTCGTAAAGGTATTCCATATACGTCATTAGTACCACTCATCGAACCGACGGTCGAACAATGGGTCACCGGTACTTTTTTTAGCCAATGCCGAAGAAGACGCTCCCGCGCCGAAACCACTGATCAATTCCAATACTTTTTGAATGCTGGTTACTGTTTTGGTGACTTGATCCGGATCGATCTTTTTAATATAGCCCATCACATTTTTGATTAAATCTTCGGTTGTCGAGGACGATTTGGCCGGTTTTTCTTTTTCTTTGACTGTTTCCGTACTTTTTTCCGTCGGAAAAGCCTCTTCACCCAAAATACAATAATCCTCATACAATTGTTGCCATGTTTTTTCTTTATTGGCAACCATTGTCTTCATTAAAGGATGTCTTTTTACAAATTCTTTAAATTCATCTAATTTCGCACTCATTTATAACACCCTATTACTATTCTATGCAGGATCAAGCGTTTTGTCCTTTGTTTTGGAGGAAGACGGAAAACATAAAAAAAGCGCGTAAAGGCCGAAAAAAAGCAAGGCATAAAGTAGAATTTGATAATATTGTGCATAATGCCGAAGGGAAAAAAACAACCGAACAAAAATGACGATCAGCAAACTGAAAACACCGTACAAGATTCCTTTCAAACAAGATTTTAAATTGGCGACAAAAAGGCGGATTCCCTCTTTCTTCAAAACATAATAAGAGGCCAAAATGCAAATTCCCGTTGCGATCTCGGTCGCATAAATCGCTCCGCGGTATTCCAAACTTCCAATCAAAGCGACGTTCAATAAATATTTTGCAACACCGCTTAAAAGGGTGGCAATCACCATATAATGGGCTCGCGGCAACCCCAACGAAATACCGATTAAAACCTTGTAAAGGCCGAAAAACAAAATCAAGTCGGAAATATGATAAAAAATCAAGGCTCCGTTTTCCTGACTGTAAAACAAATGATAAATCTCATCGGAAAAATACTTCATGATCAAAATCAAAGGAATCAAAATATATAGGATCAAAGAGGTGCATTTTTTGGAAAGAACAGCCGCTTCTTTTTCTTTTTTATCCTGATATAAATAATTGATCCGCGGATTTAGCGCGCCTCCTAAAGCCTGGGCCAATACGATCGGGAAAAAAATCAACCGTACCGTTTCAAACATATAGGCCGTATAATAGCCTTCTTTCGGCAATAAAATCGAAAGAGTAATGGAATCCACCAACTGATAAATTGTAAAAAACATTGTCGTACAGCCATACGGGATGGCGATTTTATAAAGATACGTGATCGCCTTAAACTTCTGTTTCTTCTTGCGATAATAACGGAAGGTAAAAAATAAGATAAACAAAAGACTGCTTCCGTATCCGGAAAAGGAAATCAAAAAAACAGTGTGAATAATGTCATTTGGTTGTTTTATATGCGGAACAAAAACAATATACAAAACGACACGAACAAGATTTTCAAGGATAATAGCGAAACAAGACGGATACATCTTCATGAATCCTTGCAAAAAACCTTTGGAAAAATGTAACAAAGGGATGACAAACAAAGAAATGGAAGCCCATAAAAGATTGCCCCTAATTTGTTCGAAAGAGGCATGCTCGACACCTTCGAATAAAGAAACCGATAAAATCTGCCGACTGAAAAAAAGCATAAACAAAAAAAAGATCATTCCGATTGCCAGACACACAAACGTTCCTTTTTTCAGCAGATAATAGGCTTTTTCTTTTTCGTTATCGGCAATCAGTCTGGAAATCGCTTTGGATGTTCCCGGAATCAAACCAAAGGCCGATAAATCGGCAAAGATGGAAAAAGGAATATAAGCGTACGTATAAAGCGTCAGTCCCGAACTTCCCAAATCATTGGCAAAGCGAAAAAGAAAAATCAACGATAAAATTTTTCCGGTCAACTGTCCGATCCCCAAAATCAAAGCTTGTTGAATTGTTTTTCGTTCCATTGATACCACCCCATGGAATTAGTATGAACAAAATAGCCTTTCTTTATGATATTTTTTATAATGGTTTCATAAGATAAACTGGTGATACGATGTTTGGTGGAAAAAACAGAAACAACAATTACGATTATTATGAAAATATGCAGATGAACCGGATCTATTACGAACTGGAAGAAATCAACAGAAGACTTAGAAACTTAAACAATCGTTTAAGAAGGGTAGAAGGCTTTTTGGGGCTTTCGGCCGAAGACGAAAACAAGTAGGCAAATACCATAAGCAAAATAAAACCCTCCTTCATATTTTAATGTAGGAGGTGAGGAATATGTATTATTCGATGCCAAACTACGGGTATGGCTGCGGATGTATGCCTCAATATACTTGTTGCGGAAACAACAGAGGAGGCCGAAACGGCTATAGCTATGCGTTAATTTTAGTATTATTTATCCTTCTTGTCATCATTGGTGCAGCCAGATGGTAGAAATCAACTGAAATTCATGGTATAATATTATCTAGGTGATAATATGTACTTAGAAAAAGATATCGTTAAAGAAGGAAATCCTCTTTTACGTAAAACAGCCGAAAAAGTTGCAACGCCGCTATCTCATGAAGATTTAGCCTGCCTAAAAGGTCTTTACGAATATGTCGTCGCATCCAGTATTGACGAGTTGGTGGAAAAATACCAAATCCGGCCGGGAGTGGGGATTGCCGCTCCACAAGTAGGAGTTTTAAAACGAATGTTTGCAATCAACTGCACTGATTTTTTGGATGAAAAACAAACACAATACCTACTTGCGGTTCTCAATCCCGTCATTTTGAAAAAAAGCAAAGAAATGGTTTATTTACCCGGCGGAGAAGGTTGTCTTTCGGTTGATCGCTCCACAGATGGATTGGTTACACCGCGTCATTATCAGATTACAGCCAAAGTCTCTTTATACAATTTCAACGATCACAAAATCAAAACCATAACATTGACATTAGAAGGATACCCCGCTATTGTATTTCAGCATGAATACGATCATTTAGACGGTATTTTATATACCGATAAACTGTACTCGAAAGAGGATATTGATGCCGAACCGTTATACACCCTAGAAGATGAGGAAAGTCAACAATAACGGTGATCGTTATAAAATTTAAATCTAAACTTCTTTTCATTCGGCCACGTTTTGTGGTTACCAGACTGTTCAATTTGACAGTCTTTTTTTTATTTAAAACGTTAAAAAAAGCGTCTTTTTAATTAGACGCGTTTTTTTATCGATTACTGCTTGTTTTCTTTTCTATTCATTCGTTCTTCATGAAGACGATTCCTTTCAGCCCGTGCCGCTTCATACCGCTTTTCGGCTTCTTCTTTTCTTTGTTCGGCCTGTTTGATTTTTTCCATCGCTTCATCTTTTATTCTTTCTTGTTTAGAAGAACGATTCCCCTGTTGTTTGGCTTTCTCAAACGAAATCGTTCCTCGATTTTCTTCAAAATCGGCCTTCGCTTCCGCTTTTTTAGCGGCAAACTCTGCTTTGTCCACTTGCGCTTGGATTTTAGCACTTTCTTTCATATCATAAAACGCTTTTTTAAAAAATCCTTGTTTTTTATTTTCCATTCCCAATTTCCTCCCTCTTTTATTTATTCAAAATTTCATCACTTAAAGACAGAACTTCGTTTTTGTATTTATTTTTTCTTGCCTTTAAAATCGCCCGATACAAAAAAGAATTAATTGAAAGCAAAAGGATTCCGATTGCTCCTATCCCGATACCAAGCGGCATCGCAAAAGACAGTGTTGAGCCGATCACTTTCATCGCCAAACACATTCCAACACCAAGTAATAACGCACTAAAGATCCCAAAGCCATATGAAAACAGCACAGCCGGACGTCTGACTTTTTGATCCAAAATTTTCAATTTTTCCAATTTCGTTTTTTCACAAGAACGATATTCCTTCTGAATTTTGTTTAAAAACATTACTTCTTTTTCTTGTTGTGTCATTTCTTTTCCTCCTTTATGACGTTTTCATTGTACCGCTCGAATGTTAAGTTTTTTTATGCTTTTGTAAGATATTTGTAAAAAAAAACAAAATCGAAACAAAGTTCGATTTTGTTAAAAAAGGGGTGTTACCAACTTTAAGATTTTTTGCAATCCTCTTTTCCAAAAAGAAACCTTTTGTAAGGCTTGCAAATCACTCATGGCAAAGGTTTTTTCAAAATCCGCCGCCACTTCGTTCATTACTTTCTCATCATCGGTATACAGTCCGCATTCAAATTGTTGGAAAAAAGAACGCATGTCCATATTGGCCGAACCGACGACGACACAATAATCCGATAGGATGACTTTGCTGTGAACAAAACTATTGCGCATAAAGTAAATTTTAACCCCTTTTTCCAGTAATTCATACGCATAATTTTTCGTTGCTTCCCAGACAACGGCTTTATCCGGAATGCCCGGCAAAACGATTCGTACATCTATTTCAGCCTGCGCTTTATTGATCAAAAGATTCATCATGCTGGAATCCAAAATTAAATAGGGGGTCATGATATAGATTCTTTCTTGGGATTTGGCAATGATATTCAAGTAAACTTCCTTGGCGACCGGTCGATCATATTCCGGGCCGCTGCAATAGGGAATAACAACCGCTTGCGTTGTTTGGGCAAAGACGTTATAATAACGGTCATAATCGCTTGTCATTCCCGTCAAAAAATCCCATTGCCTTAAAAAGAACTTCGTAAAGGCGTTCACGGCACTGCCTTCTGTCCTGATTCCTGCATCTTTCCAGTAGCCATATAGCCGTGCCTCATTGGTATATTCATCCGCCAAATTCGCACCGCCGGTATAGGCTATATCCCCGTCAATAATCACCATTTTCCGATGATCCCGAAGATTCAATCCCATATGAAAGAAAGGCAAAAGACGATTAAACGGCTTAACTTTTATTCCGGCAACACGCAGTTTTGTTTTCATTTTCGCCGAAAAAACACTGTGACTTCCCATATCATCGTAAATGATCCGAATATCGATGCCGGCTTTGGCTTTTGAAATTAACCTCTGCGCAAATCGATCCAGAAGAATTCCATCTGCTACAATAAAAAATTCGATGAAAATAAATTTTCGAGCCTGATCTAACTTTTCAAGCAAATCATCAAACAATAAACCACCGGAAGAAAAATACTGTTGTCTTCCGCCGTAAACCGAAAAATGTCCGACCGATTGGAGATAACGACTATCCTCTGCTACTCTTTGATCACAAGAAGATAAGTCGATTCGTTCGCCACTGGGCATAGAAGCAACGGTAAAAACTTGACGAAACCGTTTTTTCGATCTTCTGAAAAAAATTCGTTCATCTAGGAAAAAATAAAGAATGAAACCGATTAGGAAAAAGACGAGAATTACAAAAACCAAAACAGCTTTAGAAGCATCGTTACGTTTAGAAGACAAAACCGCAATCGCAGAACAAACGCTCAAGGCCAACGACAAAACAATGTATCCTGTAAACGCATGAATGACCCATCCGTATAACAACGACAATACAGTCAGTTGCAATAAAAAAAGAAAAAGCAGCAAGACCGTTTTTAAAATCAGTGCCCTGTTTTTTTCCGTTCGAATTTTCAGTAATGCCCGTTCGGGTGAATGCGCGATTTTATTGTTCGGTGGTTGTTGCTTCATTTTCCCGTAACCTCCTCGCTTCCTGACAGATCCTTTCCATCTCCTTTTTTTCATCTTCTATTTGCTTCGTATACGTTTTACAATCCAGCCGATACATTTTTAAAATGCAAAAACCGATAACGATCGCACCGATCAAGCCGATCAAAACCAAAACAAAACCAATAACAACTGCCCATTCCTTTAATGAAATCAGCCAAATGCCGATGCCGATCAAAAACGCAGCCGACAATCCCCCGGTTATACCCACAATCGTCGACCGTTCCTTTTTTTTGTCTTCCAATTTTCCGGTTTGATTGAATGCAATTTCAAACGAAGCTTGCAAAAACTGCAATGCATCTTTGTGCATTAAAAAATGAGGCCGGGTAAAATAAAGAACTTTTGTATCCGAATATTGCGGATGTTCTTGTTCTTGAACAAGATTCCATCCGAAAGCAGCATAACTGTTTTTCAATTCTTCTACCACTTCTTTTTTAATATGAACCGTCAAACGATCCCAATCAGTTTCTTTCATGATTGTCATCCTCATGCAATAATGTATTGCTTAGAGCAATGATTTCATCGGCATATTTCTTTTTGTTTCGGAGAAAAACCACTCGGTAAACAGGATACGCACATCCGGCGCAAACAGCACCGATCATACTGACCAAACTCCCCAAAATAAGCCTTTTCCATTCCAATACCATCGCCATGCCCAATCCAAATACCAACACGCCGATAATTCCCAAAACCAACCCGAACATCGTCGGAAGACGTTTTACCCGTTGATCCAGTTCTTTCAACTTTTCCAAACTGGTTTTTCCTCTTTGGATGTATTGATCCCGAATTCGTTCAATTTCTTTTCTTTCGTCCGGAGTCGGACTAGAATAAGTATAAGTAAATTTATCACTCATGTTCTTCCTCCACATTCCTATTCATCTTCGTTCTTCTTTTTGTTCCCTCAATAATCATATAACTGCCGATGCCAATCGTGAATGACACGATAACAAAAGCGGATATAGCAACAATGAGGCGCATGTCTTGATCCATTTGCCCAAACGTCGGAATAAGGGTTGTTTCCAAAACCAAAACGGATACCAAAGCGTCCACAATACCGATGTTTCGAATCGTCTGAAGAAACGGATCCTTCATTCTTCTTACTTTGATGAAATGTCGAATGGCCATACCGATTTTATAAAAGGTATACGCCGCACACGTGATAGCCATAATATCGCCGGTCTTTGCCGGTCGATCGGAAAGAACCATCTGCACAGAAGCCACGGCTAAAGCGATGGCAAGAGGAACGATCACGGCTCCGTTGGCAAGGTAAACAGCTTGTTTTCCTTTCGCAAGGGCGAAGGCATCCTTGCTTTTCTTCTTAACGATATAATAAGAAAAAAGAATAAACAACCGCTGAACAGCCAACATCAAATAATATCCGGCAATAGAACCATACCAAATGGAGGAATACTGCCATGCGACGATCCCATTACAGAAAGCAAATAAAAGATTCAATATGGCTCCGCCGACGGTCACGGTAATCGTCCGAATTCCGTAATTTTCCAATACCGGACGAAATAGAGCATATTTTTTAAGTCGATCCGTTATTTTTTCCAATATTTTCATCTTATTTTTTTAGCGTTACGACAAAACGCGATCCTTTTCCAATCTCACTTTCCACCAAAATTTCTCCACCCATATTATCGATTACTTTTTTGACAAGAGCCAATCCCAAACCGTTTCCCTGCTGTTTATGTGAGGGATCCGCTTGGTAGAATTTATCGAAAATACGGGCTCCTTGTTCTTTGGTCATTCCGCAGCCGGTATCGGCTACTTCCAATAAAACCGAATCATCGGTTTCTTTTAAACGAATGCTTATTTGTCCCCCTTCAGAAGTAAATTTAACGGCATTGGACAATAAATTATAACAGATGATTTCCAAATAAGTCTGATCGGCTTCCAGTACAATATCATCGATCTGGCAATTTAATTCGATCTTTTTTTGAGCAATCATTTCTTCAAAACTTAGTACGATTTCACCTAAAAAATCTCCGAAATGCACCACAACTTTTTCTTCCTGAATGACCTGATTTTCCAGTTTATTCAGTTTGAGAATGTTGGTAATCAAATCCGAAAGCCTTTTTGTGGCATGCAGTAAAGTTTTCGTATAATCTTGACGTTCTTCTTCGGAAAGACTTTCGTCCTGCAACAGTTGGGCATGATTGGAAAGAATAGCCAATGGTGTTTTGATTTCATGGGAAACATTGGAAATAAAATCCGATTTCAATAACTCGTTATGGGAAAGTTCGGCGGCCATTTGATTTAAATTTTCAAAAATCAAATCATATTCATCGTATTTATCGTAAGGATGGTTTGGTTTCAAACGAACTTCGAAATTACCGCCGGCAATCTTTTCCGTCGCATCCAATATTTGCCGAACCGGTTTTTCAACCATCCATTTCCGACGAAACCAGTCAATAACGGTACAAACCGCCGAAAGAAACGCAATAATAAGAAACATGACCAATGAAACAATCCCAATATTTTGAATTGATTCCAATGCCGAGTAAAGTAAAACGGCACAAGTGATAATAACGGCAACAGTTATAAAGAAAATCAAATAACCCCAGACGGAAAATCCCATTTTTTTATTCATCAATAACCACCTTATATCCCAAACCGTGAACGGTAAGAATTTCAAATTCTTTCACAACAGCAATTTTTTTCCTAATTTCCGCAATACAAACATCGACCGAACGGGAAGAAGAATTCGAATCATATCCCCAAAATTCTTCCATTAAAACCGCCCTGGAAAAAGTCTTTTTTGGGTACGACAACAACCGATATAAAACGGAAAATTCTTTTACCGTCAACGGGATTTCAATTCCCTGATACGTCGCCAAATGTTCGTCTTCGCTAATAAAAAACGATCCGATTTCGATTTTTTGATCCGCCTGGATTTTAGCTCTTCTTAGTAATGCAGTAATGCGCATCTTCAACTCAGCCAGTTCGAAAGGCTTGACAAGATAATCGTCGATTCCTCTTTCAAATCCTTTTTCTTTGGAAGGAATATCGTCTTTAGCGGTCATAAAAAGAATCGGTGTTTGCGAATCAATAGCCCGAATCGTTTCGGCAAATTCAAACCCGTCCATAAGCGGCATCATAATATCACTGACAATACAATCGAATTTTTGTTTTTCCATAAATTGAAGCGCTTCAACTCCATTAGAAACGCCCATTGTTCGGTAGCCATAATGATTTAAATAACGACAAACACTTTCGCATAAATTGCGATCATCCTCGACAACCAATATATGGATCATCTTATTTTCCTCCCTTAATCTTGTTCATGATAATTCAGTATAAACCATAAATGTCAGGATTTTGTAAAGTTTATACAAAAAATGCTCTGTTTTTTAAAAAATTTGTTTTCTATCGGAAAAATAAAACCCCAGTTGTATATTCAAGATGAAAAATCAAGTTGAACATGGCCTTTTCCGACAAATGTTCTTAAATGGAACGACTTTTGATAAAGCCGTTTTTTTATATTTCTTTTTTCAACAATGAAAAAAACTCCGCTTAAACGGAGTTTTCTTAGATTATCGACGTTCCTTAATACGAGCAGCTTTTGCTGATAAGTTACGAATGTAGTTCAATCTTGCACGACGAACTTTACCCTTTCTTGTAACCTCAATATGGTCAATATTCGGCGAATGAACCGGGAATGTACGTTCTACACCGATGCCGTAAGACATTTTTCGAACGGTAAACGTTTCGCCAATACCTGTTCCTTGACGTTTCATTACCAAACCTTCGAAAACTTGGATACGATGGGTATCGCCTTCGATAATCTTAACGAATACTTTTACGCTATCACCAGCACGGAACGACGGGCGTTCTTGCATATACTGGGCCGTAATTTCGTTAATCAATGCTTGTCCTTT